>Ga0185299_10000209_pt1 | contig 177339 bp, 164 predicted proteins | sample PaiPotPPA55metaG_FD_128002 | JGI IMG/M metagenome (GOLD analysis project Ga0185299, IMG submission 128002) | Iron sulfur acid spring bacterial and archeal communities from Banff, Canada, to study Microbial Dark Matter (Phase II) - Paint Pots PPA... ...
CCGCAACCTCGGCAGCCAACAAACCCGCCGCCGCCGCAACCTCGGCAGCCCCCGCCACCGCCGCAACCCCGGCAGCCGCCGCACCCGCCGCCACCGTGGCAGCCGCCGCAACCACCGCATCCGCGAGCCAGCTGCACGCCGCTGCCAACGTTTTCCCTATCGAAGAGATGGAACGTGGCGAGACTGACGTCGGCCATTTCCTCTTCGCCAAGCACGAAGCGCTGATTGGGCGAGATATTGTCGGATTGCGGGATACCGGCAGTGGGCATCGTGGATGCGGATGAACTTCCCACCAGCGAAAGACCCAGTCCGGCGGCACCCAGCACCTTCACGGCGGCGGCTTTGGTTGTGCGCTTCGGCTTCGAAGCTTGCTTGACCCGTGGCATGGTCGCATCCTCCGTAAGTTCTTGTGAAAACGCTTGGCAAACGTGCGCTCGGCGAAACCGGCGCGCAAGGGTTACCTGTGCCATAAACTGCGAAACATCTCATCGAGTTCCGTTCATCTTCATGAACAAGATCGACGCCGCTATCGGGCACAGCGGACATCGAGCGAGCAGTACCAATCGATCTCGATTTTATGGCGGCGGCCCAACTGATTTGCCCGACGGGCTGTTTGAAGAATTCTCTGTCTGGTCCGCAAGTCATTGAACCCGCAGCGTAAGGGAATATTCATTTCGGAATTTCAGAAATTTTGCTTGACGGCCGGGTAGAAACAGGGATATTGCCATTCTATCCCGTCCCGAAAGAGGGGCGTTTCGCCATCGTCACGGACGTTGGGTGCGGGATGCGATGGACGCGGTAGCGCGCGAAGGCGAACGGCGCTGATTGCGGACGGCAAAGTCGTGTGGTCCTGACGCCTCGACGCCGGCGTCAAGTTGGCGGTTAAGACACCGCCAGCGACGGTGACAAGAAAGCCCGATCGCCGGGGAGAGCACGATATAAGCCGTAAAACCATTGCGCAGGGAATGCCGGATTGCCTCCGCTGAACCTGTATGCTCGTGTGCGTTTGTTTGTGCACTGTTGCACACGAGACCGCGGGTGCAGCGTGCACCCGGTATTCCCTGCGCCCTCTGATTGGAGGGTAAGGAAATTTCCAGCAAACCTCGGGCGCAAATGCGCCGCGGGACGCGTAAGCGCGTTTGGAGCCTGGCATTCCGTGTCGCGGGATTGCCCTTGGTGAATTCGATTCCAGGACGCTTGCCAAGGCCGCCCTTACAGGCCAGAAAAAAGCTGGAGATCAGGAAACGCCAGCGGAGCGACAGTTTGAGCATCAAGGGCAAGGCCTATATCGCCGGGATCTACGAGCATCCGACCCGGCACGCACCGGATAAATCCACCGCACAGCTCCACGCTGAAGTAGCCAAGGGCGCCATCGAGGACGCAGGCCTCACGAAAGCCGATATCGACGGCTATTTCTGCGCCGGCGACGCCCCGGGCGGCGCCTGGCCGATGGTCGATTACCTCGGCCTCAAGGTGCGCCACATCGATTCCACCGAGACCGGCGGCTGTTCCTATCTGATCCATCTCGGCCATGCCGCGGAGGCGATCGCCGCCGGCAAATGCTCGATCGCGCTGATTACGCTCGCGGGCAAGCCGCGCACCGGTCCGATGCCGCCGCGCGCGGCCGGCGCCGAGGCCGATTTCGAGGCGGCCTACGGAGCCACGACCCACAATGCCTACGGCATGTGTGCCATGCGCCATATGCACGACTACGGCACCACCAGCGAGCAACTGGCCTGGATCAAGGTCGCAGCCTCCCATCACGCGCAATACAATCCGCATGCGATGCTGAAGGAGGTGGTCACCGTCGAGGACGTGCTGAATTCGCCGATGATTTCCGATCCGCTGCACCGGATGGATTGCTGCGTCATCACCGACGGCGGCGGCGCGCTGATCGTGACCACGCCGGAGATCGCCAAAAGCCTGAAGAAGCCTTTGGTGCGCCTGATCGGGCATGGCGAAGCGATGAAGGGACCGCGCGGCGGCAAGGATCTCGATCTGACCTATTCCGCCGGCATCTGGTCCGGCCCGCGCGCCTTCGAAGAGGCCGGCGTCACGCCCAAGGACATCAAATACGCCTCGATCTACGACAGCTTTACGATCACGGTGTTGATGCAGATCGAAGATCTTGGATTCTGCAGGAAGGGCGAGGGCGGTAAATTCGTCGCCGACGGCAATCTGATTTCCGGCGTCGGCAAATTGCCGTTCAACACCGACGGCGGTGGGCTCTGCAGCAATCATCCCGTCAACCGCGGCGGCATGACAAAAATCCTCGAGGCTGTCAGGCAATTGCGCGGCGAAGCCCATCCCAAGGTGCAGGTGAAGAATTGCGATCTCGCGGTCGCGCACGGCACCGGCGGATTGCTGGGCGTTCGCCACGCGGCATCGACCGCCATTCTGGAGCGCGTGTGATGGCAGAAAGCAAAAAATATCCGACGCCGGTGACCAATCCCGAGACCGCGCCGTTCTGGGAAGCCGCCAAGCAAGGCAAATTCCTGATCAAACGCTGCACGGCCTGCGGTGAAGCGCATTATTTTCCGCGCTCGATCTGTCCGTTCTGTTTTTCCGACAAGACGGTGTGGGAGGAGAGTTCGGGCGAGGCCACGATTTATACGTTCAGTCTGATGCGCAAATCGGCGAGCGGGCCCTACGCGATCGGGTATGTCACCTTGAAGGAAGGCCCGTCGCTGCAGACCAATTTCGTCGATTGCGACATGGAGAAGCTGAAGATCGGCCAGAAGGTCAAGGTGGTGTTCAAGCCGACCGACGGCGCGCCGCTGCCGTTCTTCACGCCGGCCTAAAAAGTACCTTCTTCCCTTGTGGGAGAAGGTGGCGCGTAGCGCCGGATGAGGGGTATCTCTCCGCGTTGAATTCTGTGTCTGCGGAGCGAACCCCTCATCCAGACGAGTTTGTTGCCGGCTACTGTGTAGCCCTCTCCACAAGGGGAGAGGGCGCAGCAACTGGCGCCGCGAAAGAAAAAGAAGTTCGGGAGATCGTGACAAGATGCCGATCAAGTACGACGAGTTGATGGCGCTTAAAAACCTCGGGCAGAAGTACGCCTACAGCGATCGCGAGGTGATGTTGTACGCGTATGGTATCGGGATGGGCGCGGACCCGATGGACGAGAAGGAGCTGGCCTTCGTCAACGAGGCCGTCGCCACGCCGCGTGCCTTGAAAGTGGTTCCGACATTTGCTTCGGTCGCGGCGTGGGGAGCCGGGCCGGGCGAAATGAATCTCAACCGCGTGATGGTGGTCGACGGCGAGCGCGACATCACCTTCCACCGTCCGCTGGCGATCGCAGCCCACATCACGGCAGACTCCAGCGTGCTCGACGTGTTCGACAAGGGCAAGGACAAGGGCGCGGTGATCCGGCACAAGACCGTGCTCAAGAACGACAAGGGCGAAGAACTGGCGACGCTGGTCGCGTCGCGCTTTGCGCGCGGCGATGGCGGCTTTGGCGGGCCTTCCGAAGGCCAGCCCGAACCGCACAAGATGCCGACGCGTGCGCCGGACCGGACGATCGATATTTCGACCCGTCCGGACCAGGCGCTGGTCTATCGCCTCTGCGGCGACCGCAATCCGCTGCACTCCGATCCCGAATTCGCAAAGCGCGCCGGTTTTCCAAAACCGATCCTGCACGGCATGTGCACTTACGGCGTCACCTGCCGCGGCATTTTGCAGACCTATGCGGACTACGATCCCACAGCCTTCAGGCAGCACGTCGCGCGGTTTTCCTCACCCGTGTATCCCGGCGAGACCGTGACGATGGATTTGTGGAAGGACGGCAATGTGATTTCGTTCGAGGCAAAAGTGAAGGCGCGCGGCGTCGCCGTCATCAAGAGCGGCAAGACGGTGCTGGGGTAAGCCGTCATTCCGGGGCGCGCGATAGCGCGAACCCGGAATCTCGAGATTCCGGGTTCGCTTCGCGCCCCGGAATGACGGTGATGAACAGGGAGAGAACGACCATGGGATTACTCGACGGCAAGGTGGCACTGATCACCGGGGCGGGCGGCGGGCTTGGTGAGGCCTATGCAAAATTGTTCGCGCGCGAGGGCGCTGCCGTGGTGGTCAACGATCTCGGCGGACCCCGTGACGGCTCCGGCGCCGATGTCTCGATGGCGCAGAAGGTCGTCAATGCGATTGTGGCCGAGGGTGGCCGTGCGGTCGCCAACGGCGCCGACATCTCGACGCTCGCCGGCGGGCAGTCGGTGTTCGACGATGCGATCAAGAATTTCGGCCGCGCCGACATCCTCGTCAACAACGCCGGCATCCTGCTCGACGAGACCTTTGCCAAGGCCAAAGAAGCCAGCTGGGACAAGGTCATCCGGGTGCATCTCAAAGGCACCTTCTGCTGCACCCAACCGGTGTTCCGCTGGATGCGGGACAATGGCGGCGGCGTCATCGTCAACACCTCCTCGACCTCCGGCCTGATCGGCAATTTCGGCCAGACCAATTACGGCGCGGCCAAGGGCGGAATCTGGGGATTGTCCAATGTGCTGGCGATCGAAGGCCGCAAGTACAATATCCGGGTCTGGACGCTGGCGCCGGGCGCGCTGACCCGCATGACCGCAGACCTGCCACGCTATAAGGAGAACCCGGGCTTGGCCTTGGGGCCGGACGGCATCGCGCCGGCCGTGCTATACATGGTCAGCGATTTGTCGGGCGACCAGACCGGCAAGGTGTTGGGCGTCTCCGGCCCGCGCGGCGTGCGCGAGATGCGGATGATGGAAATGGAAGGCTGGAAGCCGCCGCATGCGGGATGGAAACCACAGGATATCGTTGAGCACGCCAGGGAGATCTTCTTTTCCGAGGAGCAGATCAAGATGGGCGCGCGAAGGTTTTAGCAATTCGTCATTCCGGGGCGTGCGATAGCACGAACCCGGAATCTCGAGATTCCGGGTCTGGTCCTTCGGACCATCCCGGAATGACGAAATAAAAAGGATAGAGGCACAGATGACAAAACTCACCGCCAGCGCCGCAGGCACCTTTGCGATCGCACCGACACCGTTCCACGACGACGGCCGCATCGACGAAAAATCCATCGATCGGCTGACCGATTTTTATGCCGAGGTCGGCTGCGACGGCGTCACCGTTCTCGGGATCCTCGGCGAAGCGCCAAAACTCGATGCTGCGGAGGCCGAGCAGGTGGCGGTCCGCTTCGTCAAGCGCGCCAAGAACATGCAGGTTATCGTCGGCGTTTCGGCGCCGGGATTTGCCACCATGCGCGCGCTGGCGCTGAAGTCGATGGATGCTGGCGCCGCCGGCGTCATGATCGCGCCGCCGCCGAATTTGCGCACCGACGATCAGATAACAGGCTATTTCAAGCAGGCGGTGGAAGCGATCGGCACTGATGTGCCCTGGGTGCTGCAGGACTATCCGCTGACCCTGTCGGTCGTGTTCACACCTGGCGTGATCCGCAAGATCGTGATGGACAGCCCGTCCTGCGTGATGCTCAAGCACGAGGACTGGCCGGGACTGGAAAAGATTTCGGCGCTCCGCGGCTTCCAGAAAGACGGCTCGCTGCGGCCGCTATCGATCCTGACCGGCAATGGCGGGCTGTTCCTCGATTTCGAGATGGAGCGCGGCGCCGACGGCGCGATGACCGGCTACGCCTTCCCGGAATTGCTGATCGATGTCGTGAAGTTGGCGAAAGCGGGCAGCCGCGACGCCGCGCACGATCTGTTTGACGCGCATCTGCCGCTGATCCGCTACGAGCAGCAGCCGGGCGCTGGCCTCGCGGTACGCAAATATGTCCTGCAAAAGCGCGGCGTGATCGCTTCCAGCGCGCAACGCAAGCCCGGCGCGACCATTACGGCTGCCGCAAAGGCGGAGGTCGATTACCTGCTGTCGCGGGTGGCGCGCCTCGACAAGCGCGCCAACCTGCAGCCATTATCAAGTGCCGCGGGCTGATCGCATGTCCGAGGCCGTCACACCGCGTCCGGCGTCCACCATCCTGCTGCTTCGCGACAGCGGCGCGGTGGCGGGCGAAATCGAAGTCTTCATGATGGTGCGCCATTATGAGATCGACTTTAACTCGGGCGCGCTGGTGTTTCCCGGCGGCAGCGTCGACAAGGGCGACAATGAGATCATCGCAAGGTCGGAGCTTTACGCGGGCGGCGAGGGGCTCGATGCCGCCGATTTAAGTTTCCGCATCGCCGCGATCCGTGAGACGTTTGAGGAAAGCGGCATTCTATTGGCGCGTCCGCGCGGAAAGACCGGCTTGATCGACGGCAAGACGGCGAGCGAGATCGAAGCGATCAATCGCGCCGTGTTGTGCGAGGGCAAGACGACATTCTTGAACGTGCTCGCCGATAACGGGCTCCTACTGGCGCTCGACGCGCTCGTGCCCTATGCGCACTGGATCACGCCGGAGGGCATGCCAAAGCGGTTCGACACCTGGTTCTTCCTGGCCGCCGCACCTCCCGAGCAGGCCGGCGCCCATGACGGCAAGGAATCCACCGATTCGATCTGGGTGTCGCCGCGCGAGGCCCTGGCCGGCGGCGGGAGCGGGCGGTTCAAACTGCCGTTTCCGACCACGCGCAATTTGATCAGGCTCGGCAAACAGAACAGCGTGAAGGCCGCGCTCGGCGATATGCGGGGCAAGCCGATCGTAACGGTGATGCCGGTCATGACAAAACTCAACGGCGGCCGCCAGCTCCGCATCCCGCGGGAAGCCGGCTACGACGGCGAGGTTTTCGAGGTCGGCGCGGTGTGACGCTGACTTCGATACTTCGACGTGTGACGAAGTATAAATTGCGATCCATCGGATATCGTCTGCGTTGATGACCGGGCTGGGCGAACGTGCTCGACCGAAGGGAATTGACGTGGCCGAATCAACGCAAACACATCTCCATAGCGGGGTGGGCGCCGATACCTTGCTGCTCCGGCGATGGCCCGGTGCCGGCGATCCCGTACTCTATGTTCACGGCGCAACGTTTCCGTCGGCGCTGTCGGTGGGTTACAATTTCGGCGGTCGGGCATGGGCCGATGATCTGCACGGCCACGGCTTCGACGTCTGGGCTTTCGATTTCGCGGGATTTGGCGGCTCGACTCGTGCCGGGCAGATGAACGGACCGGCCGCCGGAAATCCGCCTCTCGGCCGCGCGGCGGAAGCAGCGCGCCAGATCGGCGCCGTTGTCGATCACATCCGCCGCGAGCGCGACGGCGCGCGGGTTCATATCGTCGCGCATTCATGGGGGACCATTGCTGCTGGGCGCTTCGCCGGCGGTCACCCTGATGCCGTCGGCCGTCTGGTCTGGTTCGGTCCGATCGCCCAGCGGCAAGTCGCGGGATTGCCGTCGCCCGACCAAATCGGCGCGTGGCGGGATGTGTCGGTTGCCGATCAATTGAAAAGATTTGCCGAAGACGTGCCGCCGGGCGATCCGCCTGTCCTGATCGAACCGGATTTGGCCAAATGGGGTCCGGCCTATCTGGCAACCGATCCCGATGCCGGCGGTCGCGTTCCGCCCGCGGTGAGAATTCCGAATGGTCCGCAGGCCGATATTATCGCCGCGATGTCGGGGCAATTGCCTTACGAGCCGGGCCGCGTTATCGCCCCGACGCTGATCGTCCGCGGCGCCTGGGACAACCTCTGCCGCGATGCTGATGCCGCGTGGCTGATGGATGTGCTCGGCGCCAAGGAGAAAGCCGACGTCGTCATTGCGGCGGCAACCCATTTGATGCATCTCGAACGCGGGCGCGAAGGCTTGTTTGCCGCAACCGCGGACTGGCTCTCCGGGCGGGAGACGCGGTCGAGATGACCAAGCCCAGTCCACCGCATCGGAACATGGCCGTCGAACTTGCACTGCTGTTGCTGCTCGCGACGCTGTGGGGCGGGTCGTACACCTTCATCAAGCTCGGCGTCGCGACCATTCCGCCAGTCACCCTGATCGCGGCGCGCACGCTGATTGCGGGAATATTACTCCTCGTTGTGATGCATTGGCGCGGGCTGAGGCTTCCGAAGGATGCCGCGATCTGGCGGCGCTTCCTGTTCCAGGCTTGCCTCAACAGCGTGATTCCGTGGACCCTGATCGCCTGGGGCGAACGCTCGCTCGACGCGGGCCTTGCGACCATTCTCAATTCGACGTCGCCAATCTTCACGCTCTTTTTGACGCTCGTGCTCAGCCGGCACGAAGCCTCGAACACGCGAAAGATGTTCGGGGTTTTCTCCGGGATGGCCGGTATCTGCCTGATCGTGGGAGTTCAGGCGCTTGATGGATTGGGCGGGCAGCTTCCGGCGGAAATTGCCGTGGTGGTTGCGACCCTGTGCTATGCCGGCGGCGCCATCTTCAGCCGCGGTTTCCAAGGCCAAGATCCGATGGTGCCGGCGGCAGGTTCGCTGCTCTGTGGCGCTGCGATCCTCGTTCCGCTGAGCCTCGCCGCCGACCGGCCATGGACGCTGGCGCCGTCAACGAGCTCAATGCTGGCGCTGTTCGGTCTCGCGATCTTCTCCACGGCGTTCGCCTTCGTGATCTATTTTCGGCTGATTCAGACATTGGGTTCGGTTGGCACGACCGCGCAGTCCTATCTGCGGGTGCCGATCGGCGTCGCGCTCGGCGCTCTGTTTCTGGGCGAAACTCTGACATCAACGGTATGGATCGGCCTCGGCTGCGTCGTGATCGGCGTCGCCGCCATGACGATGCCGGCAAGCAAGGTTGCGGTGGTTAACGCCTCATCCTGAAACGCCGTCCGGCTCCTGCCGCCGGCGTTGGCGGCCCCGGCAGGTTCCCCTAAGGCCCGATTCCATTGTATACAAAGGGGTATTGCTCGGAGCCGGTCCCGATTCCCATGCCCTTCGCCGCCTTCATTCGCCGGATACGGTCATTTTCGCTTTCGATCGGTCAGTTGACCTTTGCGAGTTTCATCCTGCTGCTGGCGATGATCGCGATGACCAGCGTCGCCAGCGTCATCTCCATCCGCCACATCGATGTGACCTTTGCCGAGTTGCAGCGGCTGCAGAGCCTCGGCGATGTCGCGGTGGATATCGACCGGCGCATGAACGAGCTGCGGCTCGCCGCCCGCGATTTCGTCACCGATCCGGACGCCCGGCCCGACCGGGTCGGCGCGGCCGCCGCTGCGCTGAGCGCGCTGCTCAAGAAGACGCGGCTGGAGCTCGCGCCCGAACAGCAGGACATGATCGACGGCGTCACCCAGCGGCTTGCGAATTACCGGGAGGGCATCGAGCGGGTCACCGCCTTGATCGCGCGCCGGGCACAACTGGTCACGGCCTTGCCGCCGGTGCGCGAGCGGTTCGAACAGGCGATCGTCATCGTGCCTGACCGCGAGACCGCGCGAAGCTTGTTTCGCATGCAAAACCAGGTTGCCGAGGCCTTGCTGGGGCATGATCCGGCGGCGGCCGAGCAGGCTGCCCAGCGCATGCGGGCACTCGCCATCAACGATCCGGCGCTGCGCGGCGCGGTCGATGCCTATGCCGACGCGATTATTTCGGTCTCGGAGACCGAGGCCCAGATCGCCGAGATCGACAAGGACGTGCTGGGCATCGAAGGCCGGCAGATCGGACGGGTGACCGAATTGCTGCGCGAGGTCAGCGGCAGCCGGGGCCGGCTTCTGGGCGTCGATTTCGCCAAGACCCTTGCCCACGATAAATGGCAGAGCATCATCCTGGGAACGCTGGGCGTCTTGATCGGGCTGGTCGCGGCGCTGTTCGTGGTGCGGCGTACCGTGCGTCCGCTCAAGGCGATTGCTACCGCGATCCGCTCGCTCGCCGCGGGCAAGAAGGACGCGTCGATCCCGGCAACCGACGTCAGCAACGAGATCGGCGATATCGCCCGCGCCGCCGAAGTGTTCCGCCGCACGTTGGTCGACGCCGACGCCGCGCGGGAAGCGGCGGTGCACGCGTTGGCCGAGCAGCGCCTGGCCGAGGAAAGCTACCGCAAGCTGTTCCAGGGTTCGGTCGACGGGATCTATGTGACGACGCCGGGCGGCGTGCTGCTCAACGCCAATCCGGCGCTGGCGCGAATGATGGGATATGCGACGCCGCAGGATCTGATCGCCGGCATCAGCGACATCGCGCAAACGGTCTACGTTGATCCGACGGCGCGTGCGGAATACCAGTCGCTGATGCAGCGCGACGGCATCGTGCGCGAATTCGAATATCAGGTCCGCGCGCGCGACGGCACCATCCTCTGGCTGTCCGACAGTGCTACCGCCGTGCGCGACGATCAAGGCGAGGTGATCCGCTATGAGGGAACGCTGCGCGACATCACCGATCAGAAGCGCGCCGAAGATGCGATCACCGAGGGCCGGCGATTGCTGCAGCAGGTGATCGACACCGTGCCCGCGGTCATCAATGTCAAGGACAAGCAGCTTCGCTACGTCCTGATGAACCGCTACATGGCCGGTATCTTCGGCATCGAACCGGCGGACGCGATCGCCCGCACCACCAGCGACCTGATGTCGCGCTACGGGGCGCAGAAGACCGACGAGAATGACAAGCGTGTGCTGGCGTCGGGCAGGGGGCTCGGATTCTACGAGGAGGAGTATCTGGATTCCCAGGGCAGGTTGCGGCAATGGCTGGTGAACAAGATGCCGCTGCTCGACGCCGAGGGCGAAATCGAAAACATCGTCACCGTCGCGCTCGATATCGGCGAGCGCAAGCGTGGCGAACTGGAAATGCGTAAAGCCAAGGATGCCGCCGAAGCCGCGCTGCGCAATTTGCGGGAGACCCAGAATTCGCTGATCGAGGCCGAAAAGCTCGCAGCTCTCGGGCGGCTGGTGGCGGGGGTCGCCCACGAGGTCAACAATCCCGTCGGCATCAGCCTGACCGTTGCCTCCTCGCTGGAACGCAAGACGGCGATGTTCACCGCCGAAGTCGCGCGCGGCGATCTCAGGCGATCGAGCCTCAATGACTTTCTGGAAACCAGCCGCGATGCGTCCTCGCAGCTCGTCGCCAATCTCAATCGCGCCGCCGAACTGATCACCTCGTTCAAGCAGGTCGCCGCCGACCGCAATTATTCGGATCAGCGGACCTTCGACCTCGGCGATCTCACCGAGCAGGTGGTGATGAGCCTGCGGCCGGGCCTGCGGAAGCACAATTTGTCGCTCACCGTCGACTGCCAGCCCAATCTCACCATGAACTCCTATCCAGGGCCCTACGGCCAGGTGCTGACCAATCTGTTTCTCAATGCGGTGGCGCACGCCTTTCCCGACGGCAAGCCCGGCGCGGTCGATATCCAGGTGCGGGCATCCGGCAAGGACAATGTCGAGATCATTTTCTCCGACAATGGTTGCGGCATGAGCCTCGACGTCCGCCGCCGCGCCTTCGATCCGTTCTTTACCACCCGGCGCGATCAGGGCGGCACCGGGCTCGGCCTGCATATCGTCTACAGCATCGTGACCAACCGGCTCGGCGGCCGGCTGGACCTGGATTCGGAGCCGGGCAACGGCACACGAATCCAGATCATCCTGCCGCGCGTTGCGCCGCTGGAGCAGGCCGCGGAGTAGGGGTGTTGCTCTAATCGATGTCGGCGAGCTTGCGCAAGGTCGCCCTGAAGATCTGGCTTGCTTTGCCGACCAGCGCGGTGCCGTCCATCACTGCTGACTTATCGGTGAAGGTGCCGGAGACGCCGATGCCGACCGGGCTCGGCCCGCCGAACAGCGGATTGGCGTCGGGACTGGAGGTGTGGCGCTGGACCAGCACCTCGCCCTTGAAGGTATCGCCCTTCGACGTGTAGCTGCCGGTGTAAAACAGATAGGCATCGCCGCCGACGATTTGACCGTCCCGGAATACGACCACGCCGCTGCCCTTGCCCACGCGACCATCCTGCAGGCTGACATGGATCGAATACAGACCATTCTTCATGACGTGGCCGGTTGACGATTTCCGTCATTTACGGAGTCGGTCGCCTGTTATGCCAAAGCGCTACGCGCGGCGTCAACGCGCCAGGTTGACCGCGGACCTCGTGTCCGGTGCAAAGTCGATCCGGAATTAACACCGTAGTCCCCCGGAATGTCGCGAATCACCGTCTGTCATAATCTTGGCCCGCAAAATGCATGGCTATGGTCGCACCGGCCGGTGGGTGCTGGAGCAGGAGAAAAGTGAACAACTGGAACGATTCCGGCGGCAATGAGCCGCATCTAGATACTGACGGCAACAATTGGGAAAATTCGGATCGCCGTCGAAAAAGGCGATTAAGAACGTCGCTGACGTTCGGTCTTGCTGCGCTGGTTGTGGCGCTGGCTTCCCATTCCGGGCATGCCCGCGATCCCGACGGGCGCTTTGCCAACTCGCCGCTGAAACAGTGGTTTGACAGTCTCAAAAGCGGCAAGGGACCGTGCTGCTCGGATGCGGACGGCACGGCGGTGAGCGATGTCGATTGGGAATCCGCCAACGGACATTATCGCGTGCGGCTTGACGGAGACTGGATCGACGTACCCGATGAAGCCGTCATCACCGAACCGAACCGGGTCGGCCGGACCATGGTATGGCCGCTGCGCGGCTACCTCGGTACCTCGATCCGCTGCTTCATGCCGGGCAGCATGACGTAGCACAGCGCCCTCATCGCGATCGATCCTCCCTGCGTAACGGCTCCGCCGTTGTCGTTGCGGGTAGCGGCTCACACGTATTTCTTGTCGCGCTCCAAGAGCTCGATCGAGATGCCCTGCGGCCCGCGGATGAAGCAGATGCGTACGCCTGGCCGGATCGTCGTCGGCTCCTTGGTGAATTCCACGCCCTTGGCCTTGATCTCGGCCGCCACTGCGTCGATGTCTTTCACCGTCAGCCCGAAATGATCTAGCCCCTGGTAGGGCGTCACCGGCGGGCTGTTGACGCCGTCGCCGGCCGTAACCGGGGCGATAAACACATTGGCGCCGCCGAGTTTGACGTCGATCCGCCCGGGGCCATGGATAATCACGCCGCCGAGGATATTTTCAAGCCAGGCCGCGGTCGCCTCCGGATCGGGACTGCGCAGGTGAACATGGTCCCAGGTGACTATCGGCATCGTCGTTCTCCCCTTGGCTTTGGCTGGCGCGCCGCTTGCCGCGACGCTGTGCTTGGCCGCGGCACGCGGCCCGCGACGCGGTCAATTTTAGCGGTCGGATTCCGGCATGGCCATCCCCTTGGCCGGATCGTCGGCGGCTTCCAATATTGTTACATTCCGATGCAACCATTTCCGGGTTCGTCGATTGAAGGGGAAGCGGTGGAACCCGTGAAGCGCCCACGGTTTTGTGGCAGTGCGGCGCGGCGGGGATCAGCGTGCCGCCTGTCGATGGCATGACCATGAACACTGGGCTGTATGGCATCGAATTGACCGGACCCGCCGATGTCGGCGGCAGTTTCCCGGATCGGCCGCAGAAATCAGCGGTCAACTACTTCAAGCTCGGACTTCTGTGGCTGCCGGTGGCCTTGATCGCCGGTCTGGCCGGCTGGATGCTGTTGTATGGCTACGCCGGCCACAGCGCCGAACGCGAACCGGCGCGCCTGGCGACTGCGGCGACCGAGCCGGCGCCATCGCCGGCGACCGTCACGATTAGCGCGCAGGACGGGTCGAGCTTCGACCCGGCGACGGCGGAGGTGATCGTGCCCGCGCAAAATGCCCCGGTCGACGGGGTCAGGATTTCATCGCAGTCGTGGCGAAGGGGTGGGCTGGGCTCGAACGCGCTGGTCACCCTTACGCTTCGCAACCGCAATGATTACGCGGTCAAGGACATCGAGCTGTTTTGTTCCTTTGCGCGCCGGGACGGCAGCCACCTGACCGACCGCACGCGGGTCATTCACGACGTCGTCAACATGAAGAGCCGCAAGACCTTTGCCCGCATGCATGTCGGTTTCATCAATATCAATGCGGATCGCGCCAAATGCTCGCTGGTCGCCGCAAGCCACATTTAGGGCCCGATTTGGGTCGCCGCGGTGCACCAGTAACGAAGCGGTAACTTCGTTGTTATGGGGGTCCCGCGGCCCTAGGAACCAATCGCATTATCCCTAGTTAAATTGTTAGTCCGGACGCGTGCGGATGGGGAGTGGTGCTGACAATGCCCGTGGCGCGATATTTTATGTATGTCGGCGGAGCTTTGCTCGCGCTGCTGTTGGTGATCAATGCGTATCTGCCGGCGCCGCCGCCGGTTGCCGAGAAAGCGGAAGCGGAGCTACCCGTGATTCGCATTCATTCCCAGCGGCAATGGCCCAAGCCCGTGGTCTTCGATACCAGCCACCCTGCGGCCGCGCCCGTCCAGATCGCGAAGACGGAAACTGCGGCGCCGGCAACGGCGGCCGACGCCTCGGCGAAGGCGCGGGTACGCGACGCGTTTGCGCAACTTCAGCCATCCGATCTGAAGCAGCCTGAGAAGCAGGTCACACAGCCCGATGCAAAACCGGCGGAAGTGAAGCCACGTCCCAAGCGCAAGGTTGCGAGAAGGCGGGTGGCGCCTCCGGTGGGGCAGCCGACGATGCTGGTTGCTCAGCAGCCGCACTTTGGATTTGGGCTTTTCGGCAACAACGTTTGGTGAGAGCCGGCGGTCAAGCCGGATTTCCGGCGCGGCGATATCGCGCGGACCTTTTGCTCTCGCCCGCATCCGATGAATTTGTTCGCCGCTGTCAGATGCCGCCGGGCAGTTCGACGCCGGCTTCCATCAAGTCGCGAAGGAATTTCCGCACCAGCAGCATCTCGGTTTTTTGCAGCCCATACGCCGATCAGTTCAAGCTTTTGCTGACACGCGAAAGCTTGAGCTCGCAAGGTGCAGGGCGATCCGGGATGAGCCGGCGCGGGACCCCGCCGGCGCGCCTGCACGAGACTCGGCGAAGTAGGGATTTCCGGCAAACTCTCAGCAGCCGCGGCAGATGCTCTTGAGCTTGCCGGCCAGGAGCTTGTCCTCCTCATCCGATGCCGCCTTGGTGTAGGCGTCGTTGCCGTGACGGCGATCACCCGCGACCGCAGTTCCGTGCATGCCGCCGTGACCACCAAAGCCACGACCAAATCCGTGACCGCGCGCCTCGACTGCCTGCGTCAAAGCCGCAATAAAAACGAGACCGACAACGGTCGTAACCAAGGTGGATCGCATCGCGCTCCCCGTTTCGGGCAATATTGCCGCCGCATCATTGGACAGGATAGCGCTCTCAAAGGCTGAATCGCGGCGGCCTGATCACACAATCGAGAGCGAAATTCCGAGCGTTGTCGCACGCGCGGGCGGCGCAGCAGCGCGCGGTGGCTGCGATTCGGCAGTGGCTCAATTCAGGGGATCAGGGGACGATGCTTCGATCGGCGTTTGACCGCTTCCGTCATTTTGCCGATCAACGCCGCGATGGTCTGCCGACGCCGCGTCACGAAATGAACCAGCGATCCAAGGTACTCGACAAGGGGATTGCCGCTATTTTCCAGGTCGAGTTCGAATCGTTCCTGTGGAAATATTCTGGCGCATCCCGCCGGCTGGCTGTTTCTTCTGGCAAACGACAGTGCCGAATTCTCAAACAGAAAAACCCCGCCGGTCTTGCCTTTGGCGTCACGGGCAACCCAAAAGCCTTCCCGGTTGCGGCCGATGAAAAATGCCGGGATGGTCTCGTTGACGATGCCGGGATCGAGCGGCGCAAATGGCGCCCTGACCATGGTGGGCTCGCCGCCGGGCGACATGCCGCGGCGCTCGCCCTCAGGCTCGATCGCGGTGGTGGACCTTGTTGGGGCACACCGAAACAGGTTCGGGCTGGTTAGCGGCACGGCGATCATGGCGTCTTCGGCGGTTGCGACGGCGTCCCCAGCGCACGGCGAATGGGCGAACGCGAATCCGCTAATAATGAACAGATAATGCCGTAGGAATGCGAGACGGGTAGGCGTCGCGCGTCATAAGAAAAGTATAAGTGTCGCGGGGCGCGAGCGGCCTCAAGGTTAATGTCGTCAGGTATTTATGGTGCGGCTATGAGAGGGCGCGGGAGGTCGTCTCGATTTCCTATGCAACGATCTGCATCTTCGGGTCGATAGCTCGCGACGGAGATCGGAAGATGGCTCACTCTCTTGCTGGCGGCGATAAACTTCCCGGCTTGACCCGCGACGATAGCGTTCAGGGACGCTACCGGTTCGGCAGGATGAGCGTCAGGCGCGTTCGCGCGCGGAGTGCCCTGAGCCGTGTCGGTGGCCATTTGAAAGCGATGATCGAAGCCGTCGCCGATGCCAAGCTGCGCCGGATGGAGCGCGAGCTTCGCGGTTCGCGAGGATCGAGTTGGGAAAAATAGCGCCCGGCTATTTTGGTTCACCATTTCAAATGGAGCCTCCGATGCTTCGGCTTCCTTCCAACGTATCGCTTCTGATTTCCCGGCTGCGCCGCGTGCTCGGCGCGGTGGTGGCGTTTCTCGGTCCGAGCTGGGACGGGTCAGCCGGGAGATACCACCCGGAAGATCACTATATGCGGGGGCCCGGGCCGAAATGGCGGGAAAAGCATCTTGGCGACCGCGCGCCCGCCGGCGGCCGGTGAGAGAGCCCGAGGCAAGCCGCTCTCCACACTGTGCGGCCTGCGGATTTAACCACTACGATTTAGCCGCCGCACCCTCGTGAGAGCGACGCCTGTTTTCGCCGGGACCGGCGATATCCTCGTCGATTGCAGCGATTGCACCGGCGACCTCGGCCTTCACGGAATCGGCGAGTTCAACGATCGGCAAACGGGTGCCGGACGACATGAAGCCCAGCAGGCACATCGCATATTTCAGCGCCGCCGGGCTCTCTTTGGAGAGTGCGGCGGTCAGCGGCGCCAGCCGATGTTGCAGGTATCGCGCGGACTGCAAGCGTCCGTGCCTTGAGCTTGAATACATCGCCAGACACAGATCCGGCGCGACATTCGAAATCGTCGAGATGCAGCCATCCCCGCCATTGGCAAGATAAGCCAGCGCGGTTGTATCGTCTCCGGACAACAGTCGAAACCCCGAGGGCAACAGCCGCCGCAAGCGCACGGGCCGCCCGACGTCGGCTGCCCCATCCCTTAGTCCGATGAACTGCTCCGACTCGGCGAGCCGCGCCAGGGTGTCGTCGGCGAGCTCCCGGATCGTACGGCAGGGAATGTCGTGCACGATAATGGGCAGGCTGGTCGCCTCCGCGATCGCGCGAAAGTGCGCATAGATGCCGGCTTGCATCGGCTTGTTGTAATAGGGCACGACCGACAATACGGCATCGGCGCCCGCGCGTTCGGCGCTCCGGGTCAGTTCGATCGCCTGGCTGGTTGAATTCGACCCGGCTCCGGCAATGACGCGGACGCGGCGGCGCGCGACCTCGACGGCGGCACCGACGATGCTCTGTTGTTCGACCGGCGTTAGCGTTGAGGCTTCACCGGCGGTCTCGCAGACCACGATCGCCGCTGCGCCTGCTTCGATCTGGCGTTCGCAAAGCTTCGCCAATGCCGCAAGATCGACCGCGCCGCTTTCGTCGAATGGCGTGGGAAGATCGGGGATGTAGCCCGCGAGCCAGGTCGCGGGAAATGCCGGCGCTGCCATCGGATGTCACGCCGCTTTTTCGATATGCCCAAAACCCTGCCGGCGGGCGGAGAGCACCAGGCCTTGCTGACACCTGACGCCGGCCTCGATCCGAAAACCCATCTGCGCCAGCCGGCCGCGCACCTTCAGGCAGAAGTCGCTTTCGCGCGAAGCGATCAGGACGGCGACCGCCGCGTTGGCGCAGAGCAGCGGCGACATCTGGTTAAGCGCGGCCTCGATATCGGGAAGCTTGTCCTGCGCGGTGACCAGGCCGACCGAAAATTGCCGCCTCGGAAGCCGCCAGGTCGTTGCGATGGCGACGCGTGTGAATCCGCGCCGCCGCAACGCGAGACAGAGCTCCATTCGATCGCCGCCGGCGACGATGGCACGGTGCAGGCTGGACATGCGGGTGAGCCCGATCATGGTATCCACGACCTGCTCGCCCTCGGGGGCGGTATGAGGCTGAACCATTTGGTGCTCCATCGCGAGGCTCGTCCGGCTTGTCACGCAGCGCGCCGGACGCTGGCGGCGGGTTTGGGATCGGAGGAGGGGAGCTTGTCATTCATGTCGAGCTCGATCTCGCGCGACAACTCGACGATTGTTTCCGGGTGGTGGCCGTTCTCGAAAAGCGCGTATTTGATGGCTTGCGCGCGGTTGACGAACAGGCCGCCGTAGAGGCCGTTCTGTTCCTGGGCGACCCAGTTGCCGCGCCTGTTCTTGCCGATGAACACGATAGTGGATGCAGGGCTACACGATGGAGGTTCGACGAGCTTCACGTTGGTATTCCTTCTCTTGACGAGCCGCGCGTACTCCCGACGCGGCCGGACGTTGCGCCGCTGTGTCTTGTTGCGAATGTCCGGATGGAAGTGATCGATCGGGAGACTGCTTGACTCATGGTCGCAATATCTTCCCGTCCGGATATGAATTCGAGGGAGGGGGGACGGCGATCTCATAAGCGCCGCATAAGCTGGCGAGGCTGTCTCAAACCGGGACGGCCGCGCGCCGCCGACGAGACTTCCATCAATAAAAAAGCCCCGGGCGATGCCGGGGCTTTGAGGTGGTGGAGAGACAGAAAAATCAGTATTTCGCGACCACCGGCGAGTCCCAGTGGAATTTGTAGTTCACGCCGACGAGGGCGGTCTGCACCCGCTGCCGCGTCAGGATGGTTTCGCCGGTAATGGCCTGGCCGGGGGTGGTGTTGAAGTGCTGCGAATAGTCGTCTTCGAAGAAGATGTAATTGTATTCCGCGAACACCGACCAGTTCGGCGCAAACATCCATTCGAGGCCGGCACCGACGTCCATGCCGGGCATTGTGAAGCTGCCGGAGGACTCAAACAGCGCGCCGCCCGGCAGGAACACCGAATTGCGATTGGTCACCCACGCCATACCGCCCTTGCCGTAGCCGAGCAGCGTCGGGGTCCAGAGATAACCGATCCTGCCGGTTGCGGTGTAGATCGCCTTGAGGCTGTTGGTTTCGGTGAAGCCCGGGAGGTCCGGAGTTGCATGCGTGCCGTTGACGCTGCCGAAGTCGAAGCTGCCGCCGACACCAAACACCAGATTGCTGGTCTGGAAGTCGCAGCCGACCTGACCGCCGCCGACAACCCCGCTGTCGTTTTCACGGCCGTAATTCGCAAAGGTGGGACCGATCCCGTCCTGCCCTACCTGGGTCGTATCCATCCTGCTCCAGGCGCCGCCGACGTTGCCGCCGATGTAGCAACCGCTCCAGGGGTACACGACCGGGGCGACGACCGGCCGGGCCTTGAGCGCCATGTCCGCGGCCGAGGCAACGCCAGTTACGCCCAAGCCGATCAATATGCCTGCGGCAAAAGCCAATTTCAGTTGTCGGATCATACATTCCCCCTGCGCGGCCCCGCGGCCAAGAACGAGTCTTGAAGGAATTATTAAATTGAATATTTCAGTCGTGCGACTGCGAACTGAGGGATCGCAACTGCGGAAACTCACTTTCCGCGCGTGCGTTGTATGGCTGCGACATCGCAATGAACCGAAAAACCTATAGAAATAATATCTTTGCAGGTGTGCGGCCTTGATTCATCATGGGAATGGTAGGGGAGAGCACCTTACATATCCCGACACATCTTCGTCACGTTTTTAGCGTGGTCGGCGTGGCGTTGCAGGACACAGGACGCCTTTGTAATTCACCAACGAGGACGAAATCCAGGGAGCCGCGGTTGGAACGGTGACATAAGAGTATCGGCGCGGTAGGGGCGGCCGATCAAGACAACGCCATCGCCTCCACCGACGATGGTGCTTGCGGAGCGGTGAACGCATCGCCGCCGCAGCGAGTGCCCAAACGAAAACCCGCCCGAAGCTGAAATTCGGGCGGGCTCGCTTTAGCTTAGGGGTAAAACACGACGCCTTGTTCAAGGGCACCGCGACAGAATTCTATCACCAGATTCTGCAACGCACTACCAGAGATTCTCGATCGTCACACTTCTGCACTCACTGGGCATAACGCCAGGGAACATCGTTCGATCGTTTCACTTGGCACGAGCGGAGCGACCTTCAGTTTTTTTGGAGCGTGCCACGCCATTCGTTCAGCACGAGATCGCAGACCTGACAAACGGCGTGGTCTGTGTGCGAGACGTGGATGGACTTCGCTTTAGCAATTCCATCGACGAAAAAATGATGCCGCGACCAAAGGCGCACTGGCTTGCTTGATGGTGCGCCGGTCCGAACCCGTGTCAGACCCGATCGCGAGTCTTCCAGACGTAAACAACGAAAACCGCAATCACCGCGGCCACGATGAGCATCCAGTTTTGGCCTTCGAAACCAAGAAAGGTAAAGTGCTTGACCAAAAACTGCACGCTTCCGTCCCCATTTCTTGGGCAGATTAAGCGGTTCGGCGATAAAAATATATTATTTTTATATTTCAGGCGCGGGCGGCGCGGCTGGCCACGGCAGCGCGGCACGGATGTTCGAAACTAGGGCCGGGAGTGGAGTGCGGGACTAAGCGACCGCAGTTTGTCGAACTCGCCGGGATAGTAGCGGATGCCGTCGGGTCCGGTGATGAAGACCTGCCAACCATCTTCCACAAGGGCCCGTCCCTTGTCGATCGCGACAACAACGCTCAACCTTATCGTCGTCACGGCTTCTTCGCCTCTCGTTGCCTGCACAATGAAGGTCACGGCAATCCCTTTTTGCGCAATGCCAGATGACGCGTTCCAGCAATTTCCGTTCCAGCGCCTTGAGAAAGCGTCGGCACCGCCGGAATGCCCGCAGGGTTGATTCGTAATGCGTCGTTTCAATGGTCGAGTTGAACCGAGACTCTTCGATCAAAATGATTTGGATCAAAGAGACTTGAAGCAAACATCAAACAAGAGATTTCGCGCGGACCTCCATGGACAGGCCATTCAGAAAATCTTCCAGAGCCTGCCGGCCGGCCAGTTCAGCCGCGTGATGCGAGCGGAAGCCGCCTTCCCACAATCTGACGCCCATCGGCTTGCGCTTGCGCCGTATCTCCCAGCACCAGGCGTTCCGATCGCTCCAGGAAACCGCGACGTAGAATGACCGGCGCGGCGAAGGACGCAGCATAACCATTCTAGACCCCTTCGGTTTGACGGAAGGGTTTCCGCGAGCGCTCGCCTTCAGCTGCACGACACCACATCGTTTTAATCCGCCGAGGTATTTTCGAGGCGGGCCTGAAGGCGATAGCCGACGCCGGACTCCGTCACCAGCAGGCGCGGGTGATTGGGGTCGGTTTCGATTTTCTGCCGCAGCTTGCGAACCAGAATTCGCAAATACTGGATATTGTCTCGCTGGTTACCGCTCCAGATCTCCTTCAGGAGCTGGTCGTGCGTCACCACGAGGCCGACATGCGTCGCCAGGATGTGGAGCAGGCGATACTCTTTTCTGGTCAATCTGATCTGGCTGTTGTTGAGCGAAACGGTGCGGCCGACGAGATCGACCGACAGCGGACCGGCGACGACGACGGGATTTTCCGTCGCAGACTTGAAATATCGTCGCAACGCAGCCTCGCTGCGCGCCAGCAGTTCGGCCATGCCGAACGGCTTGACCACGTAATCATCGGCGCCGGCCTGCAGCAGCCGAACCTTCTCGTCCTCATCGGACACCACCGACAGGATAATGACGGGCACGTTCGACCAGGAGCGAAGCCGTTCGAGAACTTCCGTTCCATGGAGGTCCGGCATCGCCAGATCAAGAATGATGAGGTCGGGCGCGCTGAATGTCGCGGCCTTCATTCCGTCTTCGCCGTTTTCCGCCTCGAGTACGGTGAAGCCGCGAAGCTCGAAGCCGGCGCGAAGAAACCGTCTTATTTTTGGCTCGTCGTCAATCACGAGCACGACGTTGCTGGGTTTATTCATCTGTCAGGGCCGCCAACTCGGAAGGCTCCATCGAGGAGCCGGGCAGGGCGATGGAAGCCGTCGCTCCCAGTCCTTGTCCTCGGCTCCAGACATCGATGGTTCCGCCGTTTGCCTTGACAAAGGTGGATGCGATCCAAAAGCCGAGGCCGGACCCGGGAATGCTGGCCTGATGGCGCTGGCTGCGAAATGAGCGACGGCCAAGCTGTTGCTGCTCATCCGGCGTTATTCCGACGCCTTGATCGGAAATCGACAGAATGACGCGGTCTTGTTCCGCCCGCGCACTGATTGAGATCGTCGAGCCGGACGGCGAGTACTTGGCGGCATTTTCGAGAAGCTGTCCGCAGGATTCCTCGATCAGGCCCGAGTCCACCTTGACCAACGGCAAATCCGGACCGAATTCCACGCTGACCTCGTGTGCGAGCAATCGTCGGGCTCTTCCCTTGATGGCCGCGTTGACGATGTCCCTTGGATCCGCCCATTCGAGGTGCGGGCTGAGGCCGCCCGCGGTAACCCGCGTCGCATTAAGAAGGTTTCGAATGAAGCCGTCGAGCTGTGCCGCTTCATCGGAGATCGCCTCGACCAGCGAGCGAAGCGGGCCGTTTCCCCTGACGTCGGGCATCGAATCCATGACACTTGCCGAACCCCGGATCGCGGCCAAGGGCGTGCACAATTCATGCGAAAGCGTGCCATGGAAGGCGTCTCGCAACAGCTGCGCCTGCAGGTGCAAGCGGGCATCCGCCATCGCCTTTTCGATGTCGAGACGCTGTAGCGTCATGGACACTTCATCAAGGATGCTCTCGACGCGGCGCGTCTTGATCGCCACCGCTTCGCGGGAGCCGTCTCCGATATTGACGGCAACGAGGCCATGAACCGCAGTTTCTGAACTGGCTGCCCTGAACAACCAGACGTTCTGCGTCGCCTCATCGACGATCGTGTGGGAGGTCCCGTTGATAATTGCGAACATCGCGGCGATACTATCTTCCACTTGCTTTGGAACCGAGCCCGATTCGGGCGGCTCAAAGTGACGGTCGGCCCTGGCCGCGTAGAATACGGCTTGGTGTCCGAGCGTGCGGGACAGGTAATTCTCAATGGCAGCGATCAGGTCCGATACCGTGAAACAGGCCGCCAAACGTCGCGAGAATTCGTAAAGCTGCAGAATTTCGGCCTCGCGCCGGCGCACCGCTACCGTCTCTTGCCGCAAGCGCGAGGCCAGATTGCTGCTGACCAGTGCCACCACCAGAAACACCAGCAAGTCGATGACCTCTTGCGGATCGTCGACGCGAAAACTGAAGACCGGTGGAAAAAAGAAGAAATCCGCCGCGGCCAGGCTGGCAATCGACGTCATGGTGGCCGGCCAGATTCCCCATCTGGTGGCGGCGACGATGACGGGTATCAGGTAGGCGATCGGGACGAGGTTGGCCGCGACGGCTTTGTCAAGCGGAAGCAGGACGGCGGTGACGAGGCCGACGCTGACGAGGGACATGAGCAGGGGCAAAACGTCGGTCTGGAAGACGCGACGAGAACCTGGCTCTTGATCCAGCGGCGAGACGTCTCCGTCCCTGTGATCTGGCGGCCTCGCGGCGGTCTTCGCGAGACTCTGAACGATCGACGAATGAGAATTCAAGAGATCAGCCTTCGCAGGGCTATACATCGGATGATCGTCACCATGGCTGATAACAGCCGCCGTAAGATCACGTCCGGCAACGCATGATCCTGACGCAGAAAGGCTAGTTCACGGACCGCCACCCGCTGCCCGCGAAAAGTCGTTCATCTTCCTATCAGTCGTCGCCTCAATGTCGCCAACTACCCAGCAGCGCCAGCATTCTCCAAATCGACGTAGAAAATCTATGTCATTGAATGAGGAGAAAAATATAAAAGTAATAATTTTTTCGGCATGGCGTCGCCGATCCGACATTGCGCCGCTGTCGGGAACAGAAGGCTTCGCAGCGGAATCCAGGGCCGAGGGCGAGTCGTTATTTGCCGTTTTCACGGTGCATGGCGCGGAAAATCACAACGGCGAGTTGCGTCTCGGCACTTCAAACACATGGATTCAGGTGGAAGACGCCTCAGCCGTATGCGGCGGCCTTGCATCGGGCATCCGCGCCATCGCACTGATGTAGTTGAGCGCCTGTTTTTCGCCGGAAAGCTCCGGCTGCGACGCACGATACAATTCCGCTTCGCTGGGTTGGCGATGCGGAGGCGGTGCAAGCGTCGCGATCGCGCTCGCGCTGATGTATTTCGGCGGATACAGATAGAATTCCATCAAGGGCATATGCGGGCTGCGCCCACTGCGCTTGAGTATGGTTTGAGCCATTGATCCCGCGTCCGGGTAGATCGCGCTCCAGCCTGCAAAACTGGAGGCCAATATCTCGAGTGACAATATCGTCGTCGCGATTCGCGCGAAGCCTTCGTTGGACTTCTTCGCGCTTCTGCTCGTCGAGGCCTTTTTGAGGAGCTGGCGAAACTCCCGATGCTTTTCGATGAAGGGTCCGAGCCGGGCCTTCCACAGCATGTCCGGCAGGCAGCTATAGCCGTGCAGCTCGTGGTAGCTCTCGATCAGGCTCCGGCATTGCGCCGTCAGGCTCGTCGGCAGGAAGCCGAGATCCAGGTTCTCAGTCTCATCGGCGAGAGCCGTATGACCCGCGTCGTTCGCAACCGTCACGGCTTCCATCGTTTCGCCTCGTGATGAGCGAATAGATACCGCTCATCGCGTCATCATAGTGAGTCCTGACATATCTCTTCGATGGTCAATCGTGGCTGTTTGCATAGAAAAAAAATAGCTTACGCGGGACTGAATTATCTCGGCGAGGCAAAAGATAGGCGTGCAAAGTCAGAGATGTAGCGAAAAGGACACATGACGGAACAAACTGTTGCGGTGCGTCGCGCCTTTTTGCCAAAACGTCATGTTTTTCGCCGGGAGATTAAGCAAATCGAAGAGCGAGTGGCGCTTACGCATGCAAGCAGCGTCAAAGACTCTCGCTCGGCTATTTTATTTTTATGAAACGGCGCAGCAAACCGTATCGATTTCTATCAAGCCCCCAACGAAAGATGAATTTCGACGGTTAACAGACTCGTGAGCGTGTCTGAAGCGACTGTAACAACAGGTTGGGGCAAGACTATGAAAAGACTTCTTCTAGCGGGCGTCGCGATGTCAGCGATTGGTCTGAGCAGCGCGGCACAAGCAGGCAATCCGTGCCCCTACGGCGGCGATCCCTACAAGAATTATGACTGCCTCGATCCTTATCTCGGCACCGACTTCCTCAGCCGCTTCATCAATTATTACCGACTCGAATGGGGGCATGACGCTGCGCCGGCCGATCCGAAGGCGCCACCGTCACGTCGCCCCGAGAGCGAGGTCCCGCCGGCGCCGGAGAGCACGCCGCCAATGCCGTTCGCGGAGTGGCCCTATGGCGGATCGACCAACCTTGGCGTGACGCGCGCGAGCTCGATCGACAGCCCGCTGATGGCGGCGATGTCAAATACCGCCATGGGCCAGTGGATGAACGACATGCACATCCAGGTGTACGGCTGGGTCGATCCCGGCGGCAACCTCTCGACCAATACGGTGCGCGGCGGCAACGCGCCAGCGGCCTATAGCTACAATCCGAACACGGTGCAGCTCGACCAGGCGGTGCTCTATATCGAGCGCCTGCCCGACACGGTCCAGAAAGACCACATCGACTGGGGCTTCCGCCTCGCGCCGATCTACGGCGAGAATTATCGCTACACCACAGCCTACGGACTCTGGAGCTACCAGTTCCTGAACCAGAACAAGAACAACGGCTACGACATGCCGATGGCCTATGGCGAGGTGTTCATCCCGCAGGTGATGGAAGGCTTGATGGTTCGGTTCGGACGCTTCATCTCGATCCCGGACATCGAGGCCCAGCTCGCGCCGAACAACTACATGTACTCGCACTCGATGACCTACACCTTCGACAACTACACCAACACGGGCGTCGAGTTGACCTTGGCGGCGACCAAGAACTGGATGTTCCAGGCCGGCCTGGTTTCCGGAACCGAGGCGATGCCCTGGCATGTCGGCGCGAGGATCGCCAATCCGTTCCCGAACGCGCTTTATCCGATGCAGACCATGCTGAAAGATCCGGGCGCGACACCGAGCGTTACCCTTGGCGTGCGCTGGACCAGCGATACCGGCAATGACGACATCAATCTCGTCGCTGATGGTATCAATGGTGGCCAGTGGGGCTACAACAACCTGCAGTGGTACGGCGGTACGTATTATCACAAGTTCAACGACCAGTGGCACATCTCGATCGAATCCTACAATGAGCACCAGAACAACGTGCCGAACCTGCTCAATGCCTCGGCGCTTGCTATCATCGCCAACGGAGGCACGCCGTTCTCACCGCAATACATTCCGTTCAACGCTCCCGGCGGCGCTATTTGTAAGACCGCGGCGGTGCTGAGCTGCACGGCATCGTTTCAAACCGGCCTGATGTATCTGAACTACAAGCCGGATCCGCTCGACAACATCTCGTATCGCTTTGAATACGTAAACGACTATCAGGGACAGCGCACCGGCACCAAGACCGCTTATATCGAGACCGGCATCGGCTGGCAGCACTGGTTCTCGCCCCAGATCGAGATCCGGCCCGAGGTTTCCTATTACAAGGCGCTGGATGCGTTCGCATTCAACGGCAACCCGAACCTCGGCATTCCGGCCAACCGAAAGTACGCCATCATCGCCGAGTCGGACCTCATCATTCACTTCTGATGCGTGGAAAGATTGCGGCGGCTCACGCCGTCAGACGCAGAACAGTTCGATAGGGGAATACTATGAAGCGAATTCTTTTCACCACCGTCTCGCTCGGTGTATTGGGGCTGATGTCGCCGGCGCTCGGCGCCGATCTTCCGATGAAAGCCCCGGTTGCCGTGTCGCCGATATATGACTGGACCGGCTTCTATGTCGGCGCCTACGGTGGCGGCGGTTTCGGCAACCACAATCTGCACAACGCGCTCGGCAATCTCGGCTTTGCCAATTACACGATCAACTATGACTCGACCGGCGCCATTGGCGGCGGCGAGCTCGGCTACAACGTGCAGAGCGGCAACATCGTGGTCGGCGTCGAGGCCGATGGATTCTGGTCCGGCATCAAGGGCAGCGATCTCAACCAGTTTAACAACGGCACGCTGCCGATCTTCGCCATCGACCAGACCAAGCTCAAAGATGGTGGCTCATTTCGCGCCCGCGCCGGCATCGCCATCGACCGCTTGCTGTTGTTCTTCGATGGTGGCTGGGCGCTGGGCGATCTGGATCATACCAACACCGTTCCGGGCGTGGGCGTCGATCATTTCACGGTTTCCAGGAGCGGCCTGGCCGCCGGCGGCGGTATCGCTTACGCGATCACCGACAACCTGATCGGCAAGTTCGAATATCGCTACTACGATTTCGGCAGGTTCGTCCGCAGCAACCCGACCACCGGCGTGCTGCCCTACACCGTCGACAGCACCTATTCGGTCGTGACGCTCGGCCTCGACTACAAATTCAACTGGGGCGGCCCGGTCCTGGCGAAATACTGATCGGTTCGCCAGAGCTGATGGCGGCGCCTTGGAGATCGGGGGTGCGAAATCCCCGATCTGGTCAGGCCGGCGAGTGAGTGCGGGTTTTCATTTGGAGGCAGAGATGACCAACTTGATGGGACGAAGTGCGCGGATGGGATTCGCCGCGCTGCTCGCGGCGATCCTCACGGCGGGTTTCAGCGGCGATGCTTTCGCAGCTCACAAGGGACATTCGCACGTTCACAGATCAGGCTATGAAAGCCGCGCGCAGCTGGTATCGCAGCCAGCGCAGGTTGATACGATGCGCTACTACGGTGGCCCGAAATCTCCGATGTGGCGCGGTCCCGCGAATTAGAAGCGCTTCCATCTCCTACCGCGCGGAATTCGTCGACGACTACCAAGGTCAGCGCACCGGAACCAATACCCGCTACATCGAGACCGGCATTGGCTGGCCGCAGGTGTTTTCACCCCGGGCCGAGGTCCGCCCCGACGTTTCCTATTACAAGTCGCTGGATGCGTTCGCCCTCAATGGCAACCCGAATCTGGGCATCCCGGCCAACCGGAATTACGCCATTATCGGCTGGGGAGACATCATCATCCACTTCTGGCGCGTGAAGGACTCGCCGCGGCTTGAGCTAGGGCTCGCGACCGCAATTGTCCGTAACTTTAGCAACTCGCTGCCCACACGGGGGCAACCGACGAATGTCTGAGCAAACCCGCTGTTTTTCTATGGTTTTGGCCATTTTCACTATATGACTTCCCGTAAAAATGACTCTTCGACTCAGTGCGGTTTTCAAACAACGTAAGCCTCATGTAAGTTCGATGCTGTATCGCAACATCACATACCTGATCGAAGGATGAGGTGTTGTTTTAGACGAGTAGCCATCCATCGCTAGGGGTAGTCAACGTGAACGTTTTCAAAAACCTGTCGAGACGTTCTCGAGTGGTTTTTCTGGCTTTGATCGTGATCGGCGGAGCCGCGTTGTTATGGAGCAAGGGCTTCATTGGGCTTGCCGATGTGCAGGCACAGCGGAAGGAGCGGATCGCTTCCACCGCCGCGGACCAGCCTGCGTCGGATAAGGCGGCCGACCTGCCCATTGTCGATTTGTCGGACAAGCAGGCGGGTTCGCTCAAGATCGGTCCGGTCGGAACGCGTCAGTTTGCGATCCTGAAGACGTCGGTCGGCACCATCGGTTTCAACGAGAATATGCTGGTGCAGGTTTTTTCCCAGTATCCGGGCAAAATCCTGAAGGCGTTCTTCAACCTCGGGGATGAAGTCAAGCAGGGCGATATCCTGTTCACGATCGACAGCCCCGATCTCCTGCAGGCTGAGTCGAACCTTCTCGCCACCGGCGGTGTGCTTGAATTGCAGAAGCGAGCGCTGGCGCGGGTGACGACGCTGCTGAAATCCGGCGGCAGCTCCCAGAAGGATGTCGATCAGTCGACCTCCGACGAACAGACGGCCGAAGGTAACTTCAAGGCGGCCATCAACGCGGTTCGCATCTTCGGCAAGACCGATGCGGAAATCGACCAGATCCTGGCGCAACGAAAGGTCGATTCCACGCTGCTGGTGCCGTCTCCGCTTACCGGAAAGGTCGTCGCGCGCAACGCGGCGCCGGGATTCTTGACCCAGCCCGGCAACGCGCCTGCGCCGTTTTTGGTCGCGGATGTGTCGACGATGTGGATGCTGGCGAATGTCATCGAGACCGACGCGCCGGCCTACAGATTAGGTCAGGAAGTCGAAGTCAGGGTGCCGGCCTATCCTGACACCGTGTTCAAAGGGCATGTGACGAACCTCGGCGCGATGATCGATCCGAACTCCCACCGGCAACTCGTTCGTTCCGAAATCGACGATCCCCGGCATCTGCTGCGATCGGGGATGTTTGCAAGTTTTGTGATTCGCGTCGGCGACCCCGTCAGTTCGCTCGCGGTGCCGGCCGAGGGCGTGGTCAGGGAAGGCGACGGGACGATGACGGTGTGGGTCACGACCGACAGCCACCGTTTCACCAAGCGAACCGTCAAGACCGGGTTGCAGCAGGATGGCTGGACCCAGATACTGGAAGGCCTTCAGCCCGGAGAAACCGTCGTCACGGACGGTGCGGTATTTCTGAGCAACAAGCTCTTGCTCGGCGATGCCGGCTAAACGACGCTTGCGCTCGTTAAACCAAATACACACGGCGAGGTCACTTGATCAAGTCTCTACTACAGTTCGGTCTGACGCGCAGTGCGATCATCGTCCTGGGTCTTGCGGTGTTCTGCGCGGCCGGGCTGGTTGCATTTTTGCGACTGAACATCGAGGCCTACCCCAACCCGGCCCCGGTCATTCTGGAGATCACCGCGCAGGCGCCCGGTCTGTCCGCCGAGGAGATGGAGAAGTATTACACTATTCCCATGGAGGTGGGCCTCTATCCGACGCCCGGTGTCGCCAATATTCGCTCGACTTCTTTTTATGGCCTGTCGTTCGTCCGGGTTACCTTCGCCTACGGCGTCGACTATTACTTCGCGCTCTCGCAAGCCTCGATCATGTTGACGCAAAACGTCAATCTGCCCGGCAACCAGATTCCCCAGATTCAGCAGTCGAGCCTGGTCGGTGAAATCTACCGTTATCAACTGGTTGGGCCGCCGCACTTTGGGCTCACTAATCTGCGGACCTTGCAGGACTATGTCGTCACGCGCCGGCTCCTGACCATTCCCGGCGTAGTGCAGATCAATTCGTGGGGCGGCACCACCAAGCAGTTCAATGTCGATGCGGACCTGCAGAAGCTGGAAGCCTACAATATCACCATCCCCCAGCTGATCTCGGCGCTCGGCAACGCCAACATCAATGTCGGCGGCCGCGAGATCACCATCGGACAGCAATCGGTCAATATCCGTGGCATTGGGCTTGTCGACAGCGGCGGCGCCGACGACGTCACCAAGGGCTACAAGGTCCAGGATATCGAAAACGTCGTCCTCACCCAGTCAAACGGGCTGCCGATCCAGGTCAAGAACGTCGCCACCGTCAGCGTCGGCTACGTCCCGCGGCTTGGAATCGCGGGCAGGGATCACGATGACGACGTAGTAGCCGCGATCGTCGTGATGGGGCGGACCCAGCACACCAACGATATCATTCCGAAGGTTCAGGCCGCGGTAGAGAAGCTCAATAGCGACGGAAGCCTGCCGCCCGGCGTCAAGATCGTCTCCTATTACGATCGCAGCTCGCTGGTCGCGGTGACCACGCACACAGTGCTGCATAATTTGGTGTTCGGCTGCCTGTTGGTTTTCTTGATCCAGTGGGTCTTTCTCGGCGATCTCCGCAGCGCCATCATCGTCGGCGCCAACATTCCGTTCGCGCTGTTCTTCGCCATCATCATCCTGGTGCTGCGCGGCGAAGACGCCAACCTGCTGTCGCTCGGCGCGGTCGATTTCGGCATCATCGTCGATTCCGCCGTGATCATGATGGAAAATATCTATCGGAATTTCCAGTCCACCCCGGAGCATCGGCAGACGCTCCTTCAGCAGCTCTCCGAAGGGTATTGGGGGCCCGATCCGACATCGGCGCATGCCCATGCCACCGCGAGCCAGGGTTGGACGGACCGCCTGCGCATCATCTTCGCCAGCGCGCTGCAGGTAGACAAGGCCGTCTTCTTCACCGCCGCGATCACCGTGACCGCCTTCGTGCCGCTGTTCACGATGACGGGTGTGGAAGGGCAGATCTTTGGACCGATGGCGCGAACCTATGGCTACGCCCTTGCGGGAGCGCTGCTCGCGACCTTCACGGTGACGCCGGTTCTGGCTGCGCTGCTGCTTCCCAAGCACATCGAAGAGGTCGAAACGGTGATCGTGCGCGGCTTGCGCGCGACCTATACGCCGGTGCTGCGCTGGGCGCTCGGCAATTTGAAGCTCGCGGTGACCATCGGCATCGTCTTCATGGCCTTGAGTTTTCTCGCGGCGTCGCGGCTCGGCAGCGAATTTCTCCCCGCGCTGGAGGAGGGCAATTTGTGGATCAGGGCGGCGATGCCGCCCACTATCTCGCTCGATGCCGGCACCGAGGCGACGCGCAAGATGCGCGAGATATTGCTGAAGCATCCCGAGGTGCTCACGGTGGTGTCGCAGCATGGGCGGCCGGACAATGGCAGTGATGCCTCGCCATTCTCCAATGTCGAGTTGTTCGCGCCGCTAAAGCCGTTCGACGAATGGCCCGCCAATATGACCAAGGAACAGCTGACGGAAGACCTGCAAAGGGAATTCAGCGAGGAACTGCCCGGGATCGGATTCAACTTCTCCCAATATATCCAGGACAATATCGAAGAAGCGCTGTCGGGCGTCAAAGGCGCCAATTCGGTCAAGATTGTCGGACCGAACCTTGAGGTACTGGAGCAGTTGGCGACCAAGGTGATGGCCGAGATGGCGAAAGTCCAGGGCGTCGCCGACCTCGGAATATTTCACCTGCTAGGGCAACCCAACCTCAACATCAAGGTCGATCGCGAAAAAGCCGCGCGCTACGGCCTCAACACCGGCGACGTCAACGCCGTCGTGCAAGCCGCCCTCGGCGGCACCAACGCCACGACGGTTCTCGAAGGCGACCGGCAGTTCAGTCTGGCCGTCAGGCTCGATCCGAAATACCGCGCCAGCATCGACGCCATTCGTAGCCTCAAGGTCGCCTATGCAACCCCCTCGGGGACAAATGCCTATGTCCCGCTCAGCGAACTTGCAGATATCACCCTCGATACCGGCGCGTCGTTCATCTATCGCGAGCGCAGCCAGCGTTACATCCCGATCAAGTTCAGCGTCCGCGGCCGCGATCTCGGCAGCACCGTCGCGGAAGCCCAGGAGCGGATCGCAAAAACCATCAAGCTTCCGAACGGGTTCCAGATCCTGTGGGCGGGCGAGTTCGATGACCTGCAGGCCGCCAAGCAGCGGCTGATGATCGTTGTTCCCATTACGCTGCTTTTGATCATGGTGCTGCTCTACGGACTGTTCAATTCGCTGCGCGACAGTCTTCTGGCGGTTGCCGGCATCCCGTTTTCGGTCGGCGGCGGACTGATCGCGCTTTATTTCGCCGGCCTTGATTTCAGCGTCTCGGCGGCGATCGGTTTTATCTCTTTGTTCGGCGTTGCTGTGATGGACGGCATCCTCAACATCACCTATTTCCGCGAGCTGCGGACCCAGGGCATGGACATCGCCGAGGCGGTATTCCATGGCGCCGAGCAACGGATGCGGCCGATGCTGATGACCGCGCTCTCGGCGGGCGTCGGATTGTTTCCGGCCGCGATTTCCCACGGCATTGGCAGTCAGGTGCAACGCCCTTTGGCAACCGTTGTCGTAGGCGGTATGTTCATTGGACCTCTGCTGCTGCTCGTCGTCGCGCCCGCGCTGCGAAAGATATTTCTTTCGCGGGACCGGGCGCCCGAGCCTGAAAGTGGCGGAGAGGCCGTCGCAGCGGCCGGGGGCGCTTCGGAGAGTTGATTGGAAGGCCGCAATGTCGAGTGTTCTGGGGGATTCGATCAGATGTTGGGTTTAGTTGGTCCTCGACAGCGGCTTGCTTCCGACCGGAAGTGGCGCGCCCTCGGCAGCGCCGCGATGGCGACTGTTCTGTCGTTGGCCATCACCGGCTGCGCGGTCGGACCGAATTTCAATCCGGCGGCCGCGCCCGAGGTCGACGGTTACGTGCCGGGAAAGCTGGCCTCGCCCGATCCCGGATCCGGCGGCCCCCGTGTCGCCGGCCAGCATTTTGTCTCCGGCGCCGAAGTTTCGGCGCGCTGGTGGTCGGCGTTCAAATCCCCGCTGCTCAACGAACTGATCAAGCAATCGGTCGACCACAATCCGAATCTGCAGGCAGTGGAGGCTGCGATCAAGATCGCGCAATACAACGCCCGCGCCCAGCGCGGATTGTTCTTTCCGCAAGTCACCGGCAATTCGACGTCCTCACAATTCCTGGTCGCCAATCCGGGCCAGGTGCCGTCGATCCCAACGGCGGGACCGCAGACCGAATTCTCACTGGCGACCCATCAGCTGACGGTGGGGTTCGTGCCGGATATCTGGGGCGCCAATGTCCGGGCCGTCGAGAATTTGGATGCCGTGACCGAGCTGCAATTGTTCCAGCTCGAAGCCGCCTATCTGACGCTGACCAGCAACGTCGTGACGGCTGCCATTCAGGAGGCATCGCTTCGCGGCCAGATCGCCGCGACCCAGCGCATCATCGCGATCGAACGCAACCTTCTGGAAATTCTCAAGCGCCAGTTCGGTCTCGGCCAGGCGGCGCGCGCCGACGTTTTGGCGCAGGAGGCGGCTCTGGCTGCGGCGGAACAATTGCTGCCACCGCTTGATAAGGCGCTGTCACAACAACGCGACCTGCTGACCGCCCTCGCCGGGCAATATGCGGCCGACGAGGTGGCCCAGAAGTTCGATCTCGCCCATCTGAAATTGCCGACCAATCTGCCGATCAGCCTGCCGGGCAAGCTGGTTGATCAAAGGCCCGACGTCAGGGCAGCGGAAGCCAACATGCATTCGGCGAGCGCTTTGGTTGGCGTGTCGATCGCCGCTCGGCTGCCGAATGTCACGCTTTCGGCCAACGGCGGATCTACCTCCTACAACCTCGCCCAGAGCTTCCTGCCCGGAACCGGATTCTACACGGTGGCTGCGGGCGTGACTGCGCCGATCTTCGATGGTTTCGCTCTCTACAACAGGCAGAAGGCGGCCGAGGCCGCGCTCGAACAGGCCGAAGCGCAATATCGCTCGACCGTTATCACCGCGTTCCAGAACGTCGCGGACTCACTTCGCGCCCTGCAATCGGATGCGCGCGCGATGAAGGCGGCGGTACATGCGGAAGAGACGGCGAAGGCAAGCCTCGACGTCGTTCAGAGCCAGCTGAACGCCGGTCAGGTCAACCAGCTCGCGGTTCTCAATGCGCAGCAGACCTATCTGACCGCGGCGGTGATCCGCGTGCAAACCGAAGCCAATCGCCTCGCCGATACCGCGGCGCTATTCATGGCACTCGGCGGCGGCTGGCCGGTGACCTGCACGACACCGGTCTGGCGCGAATGCGCGATGGGAGACGGCCCGCCGCCTCCGCCCAATATCTGACGACAAGAATCGGCATAGCGGCGATCGAGGTGAGAATTCGAGATCGGAAGGATCCAGTCGCGCGAGGGATTCACCAGGCCACGAAAGCACAGAGCAATGACAGCGGCAAAAGAGCAGGACCAAGATAGGTCCAAGTCCGATATGCCTCAATGTCCTTCGGCAGAATAAAAATGTTCGCGAGGAGCCACAAACAAACCGTGAGGCCCAATCCGACGCGCAAGAGATCGCTTGGTGTTTCGAGCAAAGAGCGAAGATTTTCGACTTGAGGGCTCGCGACGCGCGCGGTGATGACCGCCATCACAATGAGAAAAATCGTCCGAACAGCTACGCCCCCTGTCCAGAAGGGTATTCTGGGATTCGACTTCTTTGCCAAATCCGCCGGCAAATTCAGGTCGGTGCTCATGGCACATTCCCGCATCAGTATGTCTAAAAACGTATCTCGAATCGCGCTGCAACAGCAATACGTTATTTTATTTATATGTATCACGGTCACTTTATATGTTTCATTTTTATTAAAGGTCAGCGTAGCTTACCTTTTCATGCTGCGATGCATGCAAAAACCGCATTGCTGGCACGGTGGCGAGTTGCCGGACGACGTGTTCGGCGCAGGTCGATTGACAAGAAATCAGATGATTTGCAGGGGCTCATCGTCGCCAGATGGGTGCTGTATGGCACGAGCTTCGCACGTCTTCAGGCCAGCAGAACATCATCGTTGAGGAGGGGCACATGATCGGCGGAACGAAAGCGATCGGAGCTCTTGTCGCCGTTGCGACAATCATCTCATCGCTCGCGCTCCCAGCCTATTCTCAGGGCCTCAACAAAAGGCCGGGGAATGGTGGATATGACGGCCCGCCCGTCGAAAAGAAACCGAAGATCGATGAGAAGGCCTACAAGGCCGCGCTTGAGCGGATACCGGATCCCGACAAGAAGTTCGACCCCTGGGGTATCGCTCGCCCGTCCGAGCCGGTGAAGCCCGCGAAGAAATCGAACTAGCGATCAGCGCGCGGTGCGGGCGAGGGGGACACTCGGGCCCATCGGGCCGGCACCGTTGACAGCCGATCGAGAGTGCGATGCGGCAATCGGTTAGTGCACGAGATTTGTGCATTGCCAATGCCCGCCGTCCATCGCAAATGATTGAAGTTGGCGATTTTTCCGCCGTTCGATCGCCTTGCTGATGTTTCGCGCATCGAGCGATTGATTCTTGCGCTTCCCGAAACTTGGGATCATCTTCGATGAAAGGGATAACAAGACGCCGGGCAGCGTCGTCGATAGGAAACATCAAGGCCTGTTCGTTTGAGTTGTCTCGAATCGAATGGAGGCTGCAATGTACAAATGTCTTGCCAGCGTTGCCGGAACAGTCGCGATCGTTTCCGCCGCACTGCTGACGCCCGCCCAAGCCGGCGGCTCAGCTAGCGCGGCTTCGAAATACGGCCACTCCAGCCAGGTCGCGACCTATCAGGCGCCGACCAATCGACGGGCGAAACCAAACGACTTCCCGATCACGGAATATTCGTCCTCGTCGGCGCGGACGCACGGGGCGAAATACAGGTAGTTGCCCGTGCTTCCGGTTTGCTTGGCGCCCTCTAGTTTGCCAGGTTTTCGCGGCTGTTGTTCTGTGCGCTGATTGAACGGGGCAAGCCGGCGGTCATCGCGGGCGTCTTGTCGGTATCCGGCGCGTGACGCGCGTCCGCGTGGCTCGCCACATTGGAGTTGCCGACCCATGCCCGCACCGTCGGCAACACCTCCGGCAGGATCGCGTCGACCTCCTCCTTGGTCATGCCGGCGTGGACGCGCGGGTCGTAGAGAATGTTGAGAAGATATTGGTCGTAGACATCGAAGAAGCCCATCTGGACGTCGTCGTTGAACATGGTCCAGGGCACCGAGCGGTCGTCATTGATGGCGCCGAGCGCTTGCAGCAGCTCTTCATAGGCACAATCATAAAACGCGAATTCCCCGGCGTCGACCGGCAGGATCACTTCGGCGCGGCGGATACGATAGAGCTTGTCCTTGCCGATGCCGGACAGGCAAACGGGACTGAGAGATTTTTGGATCTGGCTCGCTCTGTCGCTCCCGTAACGGGCGCGAATGGTGCGTCTTAGATCGTGCTCCGCGACCAGTGTGACGGTGAAATTGGCGGCCTCGCGGTCGTCGACGACGGCCACATCGAGATGGTTCACGCGCGCGCGAATGTCGTCGACGATCGCGGCGATCTCCGAACGTCGGTCGGGCAGACCCTTGCTGATCACGAATATCCGCACCGGCTCATCGAACTTGCGAACGCGCTCCGCCGGCGCGCCGACCTGCAATTCGGCGTTGAAGGCGATCTTGAACAAGCCGTCGCGGATCTCGTCATTGGTGAAATCTTTTCGCTCGGAAGCGCGCCGGCTGCTGATGTCGGGACTTTCCGCATTCGCAGGACCGTTGCCGATAGACGTCACTGCGATCAGCGTGAACAATGTCTGTGTCAGCCTGCGAAAACTCATCGTATTTCCCTAACGCACGACGTGGCCGCTTCGACGCTGCCCGCGCGTTTACATCACGTCTTCATCAAGCAAAACTCGTACCGCCGGCTGCAAGCAACCTAGTCACGACGGCATAGAAATTCGCGGTGAGCGCGAATGGCATGGTATAGAGAACTCATAAGCGGCAGAGCCGCGCGCGCGCCGCCAAATGCGATATGAAAAAATTATTTTTTGACCTCGAATAGCTACACGCGGATTATTTTTTGCGAGCGAGCGAGCGAGCGAGCGAACGATGCGAGCGGTGATCCGTTCTCCGGAACGATGGGTTCAGGTCACCGATGCGCGGACCACAATCGGGCCTTCGCGGTGTTCGCACGGACGGCCGCACACAATTCCCTGGATCTCAAAGGCCGGCCGCCATCGCTCGGCCCGTGTTTGTGCCGCGGCAATTCGTCGGGCTGCGCAGCCAAAACGACGCGCACGCGCAAGTTGCGGATCCCGGGAGGATGCGCCGGCCGGCCGTCGGCGCGGTGGGCTCATTTGACGAAGTGGTTAATAAATGAGAACTATTAGGACCTAATTTCGTCTGATAGCCTGATCGGACGGACGAATTGCATCGTTTTGGCCAGGAGGGCCCGCCGGTTTTGGATATTGAGGCTGCGCCGATCGGGCAGGCGCGTCGGTAACCCTACCCCCAGGTAGTTGCATTTATTTCGCACTATGCCGACATTTAGGAAATGACAAGCGCCTTCAAGAGCGTTAAAGATTCGTAAATAGACCGACCGTGGGAGCGTCGGACTTCGATCTGGAAATGCCAGTGGACCGTCGCTACGGCGCGCCACGACAGTTTCGAACCAGCTCACGGCTTTTTTTGAAGAGATTTTTTTGGAAGGTTCAAATGCGTAGCATTTCTTTGATTTTTGCATTTTTCGTCTTGTTTGCGGCCGGCCCGCTATCGGCGCAAGGCGCGACCAAACCGAAGGCAGCGGTCGCCGCCAAGCCCGCGGCAGCCACCGCAACGCCCGCCGCGGCGGCGCCCCAGGTCGCCGCCGCGCCGGTCGAGGCGGCAGCCACCGACGACAAGACCAAGGCGATCGTCGAAGGCTTCCGCTCCGCGAAGTTCGGGATGAATGAAGCCGATATCCGCGCCGCCATCACCAAGGACTTCGCCGCCAAGGCGGAGGCGATCAAGACCCAGGACAATCCGGCCGAGCTCACCCACAGTCTGCTCGTGACGGTGCCCGATTTGCTGCCGAATGGCGGCACCGCGGAAGTTTCCTACGTGCTGGGCTACAAGTCGAAGACGCTGATCCAGGTCGGCGCGGTCTGGTCGAAGACAACCGATGCCGCGATCACGCCGGAGCGGCTGTTTTCCGACGCCAACATCCTGCGCGCCCACTTCATGACCGAGGGCTTCAAGCCCGACACGGTCGCGGTCAACACGCCGGTCAATGGCGGGCTTTTGATGTTCCGCGGCAGCGATGCCAAGGATCGCTCCGTGATGCTGTTGTTGCAGGGCACCTTTGAGACCAAGGAGAACAACCAGCGTGTTCTGACCCCAACCGGGCTTTTGCTTTTCTACGTCGCGGACGCCAAGAGTCCGGACGTATTTAAATTGCCACCAGGTCAATTCTGATATTTCCGCGCCCCGCGAAAGTCGGCGGGGCGTCACTCAATTACCGTTCTGCGTGTTCTGCCAACCGGCAAAGATAATTTGAGATGGCTAAGCTTTTCTCATCCAGAGATTCGGCGGTGTTGACGCTACCGCGGTTGGCGCGGCTGCGATACGTTTCGCTTTTCTGCGTGGTCCAGATCGCGTTTCTGCCGTTCCTGAGCTTTGATCTCTACGCTCAGTCGGCACCGCACCCCAATCAGATCATCCCCGACGGGCGAACCGCAACGAGCTTACAGACATCCGGAAATGTCACCAACGTCACGACCTCGACCGTATCCGGTCCCAACGCCTTCAACTCGTTTTCGCAGTTTGGCGTGGGGCAGGGCAATACGGTCAACCTGCAATTGCCTGGTGGCACGCAGAACCTGATCAACGTCGTTCGCGACGCCCCCGCTTACGTCAACGGCACGCTCAATTCCTACGCCAACGGCAAGATCGGCGGCAACGTCTACTTCGCCGATCCGCAAGGGTTCGTCGTCGGCCCCACAGGCACGGTCAACGTCGGCAGCCTCAATGTGTCGACGCCGACCCGGGAGTTCACCGAAAAGCTGATCGGCGCGCAGGGGCAGATCAACGGCGACGCGGTGAATAGCCTGATGAACGGCTCGTTCCCGATCTCTCCCGACGGGAATATCCGCATCCTCGGCCGCGTCAACGCCGCGGACGGCGTCCGTCTGACCGGCCAGAACGTCTATGTCGGCGGCGCCATGAGCCAGCGCGACCTGATCAACCAGGATCACGCGGCGAAGTTCGCCGCTTCCGTCAATTCGAAGGGCTTGCGCAGCGCCAGCGGCATCGTGGTCAGCAACGGATCCATTCACATCGTTGCCGCCGGCAACGCGAAGATATCGGGCAGGCTCACCGCGCGCAGCCGCGGCACCACGCCGAGCACGATCACCGTCGCCGCCGGGAAAAACCTCGTGCTCGGCAAGAACGCACGACTCAGCACCGCGAGCAAGACGGGCGACGGCGGCGATATCCTGCTGAAGGCCGCGAACAATTTGACCGTCAAACCCGGCGCCCGCATCGACGCCAGTTCCGCCGTCGGCAATGCCGGCCTGGTCGACTTGAGCGCCAACGGCAGGTTCACGATAGGCGACCACGTCAAGATCAATCTCGCCGCGCCCAACGGCAAGGCCGGCACGCTCTTGATGGATCCGACCGATATCGTGATCGGCGCCGCCGGCGACAGCGGCGTCACCCTGTCCAACACCACCATCGCCAACGCCATCGCCGCGCTGTCCACAGGTGCCACCTACACGCTTCAGGCCGACAATTCGATCACCCTCAACGCGGATGCGGTGATCGATACCCGCCGCCTCGATGCATCGGGCCATACCACCGCGAACGCCTTCAATGTCGAACTCGACGCGCCGACCATTACGATGGCCCAGGGCGCGGAAATCCTGGCGCAGGCGGTCAATCATGGCGGCAGCACCTGGACCGACGGCAGTGTCACGCTGAATGCGACCGCCACCCAAACGCTACTGTCCGGTCAGGCAAGCGCTACGACCGGCATCACGGTCGATGGGACGATTACCGGCGGCGCCATTACCATCGGGGCGTCATCGACCACGACGTCGAGCTTCACAAGCTCGGTCGCCGGAGACTTTGCCCTTGTCGGTGAAAGCCTCGCGCCTTCATTCCTTGGCCTCAACGGCGGCTACGTCGCGGCGAGTTCGACCGCGACGGTGGCCATCAACGGCCATGCCAGCATCACCGGTTCGGGCAGCGTTTCCATCACCGCCACCGGTTCGGAAGATGCCGAGGATCCCGTTATCGCCAGCGCGCTGGCGGGCCTTTCGCCGGTTGGCGCGTCCGTCGTCGTCGGCAATATTTCCGCGACCGTGTCGAACACGGTTGCGAGCGGCGCGACGATCAGCGCCGGCGGCAGTCTGACCTTCAATGCCACCAACTCGGCGACGCTTAACGTGGCTGCCGTTGCCGCCACATCGAGTGCGGTCTTCGTTGCGACCGTCGCCTATTCGCAGGTCAATGTTAATACCACCGCCAATATTCAGACCGGAGCGCATCTGAACGCCGGCACCGCCGGCGGCGCGAACAAGGGCTTGTCGGTCATTGCCGTCAACAACAACAGTTTTTCGACGACCGCGACGGCGATCGCGCTCAGCTCCCTTAACACGACCGGCGGGGTAGGTGGCGCGCTCGCGATCAGTAACGTCGACACGGCGGTGACCGCGACCCTTGGCGCGTCTCTCGGCAGCAGCGCGAGCAACAGGATGGCGGGCGACGTCGTTGTCGAGGCGACATCCTATGGCATCAAGAATGCGACCCAGGCATCGGTGACCGTGGGTACGCCCGCCATCGTCGGCGCGATCCAGGCAGCAATGCCTGTCAGCATCATGACACAGCAGATGACGTCGCTGTTTCCGGCAGACCTGGGCTTAAAGGCCGCGGCTGCCCTGTCGTTGGCCACCAGCAGTGAAAATGCGACCGCCTCGATTGCGCAAAATCCGAGCGGCGGGGCACCGTCCATTTACGCAACCGGCAACGTTGCCGTGATCAGCGATGTGGTCGACCAAGGCGTGCGCAGCAACGCAACGTCGAGCGCGATAGCCACTGACCCGCTTACCGGGGAGTCCGTTGCGATCGCAGTGGCGGTGGCGTGGGGAACCTTCTCGCACAACTCCAATGCCTATGTCGGAGACGGCGTTCTCATCAACGCGTCGAAAGTGGGTGTTGCCGCGACCACCTATTTGCCGATCACCAACACCTGGCTGGAATGGGACGGTCTCAGCCAGGTGCTCAGCCATCTCAACGGCACGTTGGGAATCGGCGGCAATATCATGACCAGCTACGCCAGCGCCTCGGCGGACGCCGGCGATACGGTCGGCCTTGCCGGTGCCATCGGACGCTTCACCGTCAACAACAATACAACGGCGTGGGTTGCCATCGGTGCGACATTGGTGTCGACCTCGACCGACACCACCGGTTGGTCGGTGCCGCTGCATGGCAGCGGCAGCTCGCCGCAGAGCTTTACCGACAATTTGCAGATCCTGGCATCCGCGACGACCGATTCGATCGATGCCGCCGGCAACATCGGCGCGTTGGGATGGATTGGCAATTCCTCGGGCGGCTCGTCGTTCGGTGGCGCGATCAACCTGATCCAGACCAACAGCAATACCATCGCCGGCGTATCGTCCGGCGCCTCGCTCACCTCCGCCACCGACGTTGCCGTCGATGCGACGACGACCGATTTGTTCTTTGGCGTATCGCCGACCTCGGGCAAGGCCGCCGGCGCCCTGGCGCTGAACGGAATCACCTCGATTGCGCTTGTCGATAATACGACGCATGCGTCGATCAGCGATCAGGCGCTCGTCAATGCGCCGTCCGTCAGCATCGATGCGGCAGAAAATCTGTCGGCGCTCTCGGTGGCAGGTTCGGTGGTATTGGGCGGCAGCTCCGGCGTCGGACTTGCGGTCGCTTACCTCGGCGCCAACACCGATACGTCGGCCTATGTCGGCGACAATCACGGCGATATCACGCCCGGCGTTTTTTCTGCAAATGATCCATATGCAGGAAATGGCGGGGGCAGCGGCTCCATCAACACGGATAATCTGTCGGTCGACGCGACAACTTCCGGACGGATGACCGCGGTATCGATCGCGGCGGCGATCTCGGAGCCCTCGGTTTCCGATTTTGCAAGCAAGGCGAGTGCAGTCGGTGGTGCCGCTACCGGCGGGGCAGCGGGAGCCGGACTGGCGGCTTCGAAGATCACGGCAGGGTCTGGCGCAAGCAGCGACGGCTTCAGCATCGATGCGGCCGGCAGTTCATCGGTGACGGATGTGGCGCTGGCAACCAGCGCATACATCCACAACACGACGATCAATCGCTTCACGACGACTGCGACGACGGCAAAGACGAGTGTTCAGGCGCTCAACGATACCATTCTCGACAACGGTTCCGGTTCTGCCTCGCTCAACCTTGCAGGCAGCTCCGCATCGCAAAGCGTCGCGGTCGGCGGCGCCATTTCGGTCGGGATGTCGAATAACGCGACGCAGGCCTACATCTCCGGCACCACCATCTACAATCAGGAGAGCGTGACGGTGCAAGCGCTGACCGGCGGTCAGGAAACCATCGTTGCCATCGCCATTGCGGCGTCGAGGGCCAATTCGGCCTCGTTATCTGGCTCGGCCGGCATCATCACCGACAGCACGACGGCCTATATCGCCAACTCCACGCTGTCAGGCGTCTCCGGCAGCTCGGGCGCGATCGCGGTCGACGCCTATCAAACCAGCGACATCGCGATCGGCGGCGGGTCGCTTTATCTGGCCGGTGGCCAGGGTGGCGTGGGTGTCGCCATGACCTACGCATCGGTCGCGGACCCCAGCAGCGGCAACGCGGTCGACGCCCACATCAGCGCCACCTCAATCAGCAATTACGACACCATTGCCGTGCTCGCCGACAACGCCAGCGTGATTGCCGCGGGCGCAGCCTCCGGCGGGGCCGGCGGAAACGGCGCCGCCGGCGCGATCATCGTCGACCAGATCACGCCGACGACCACCGCCTATATCAGCAGCACCTCGACCGTGACGATCAGCGTGACCGGCGCGGTCGGCGTAACCGCCGACAGTGTCGACGTATCGTCGCTGGATACGGCGCTAGCCAATCTGGTCAAGCCGACCAGCAACGGTCAGCTTGCCACCGACAATTGCTCGTCCAGCAGCGGGAGCCAAAGCTGCATCGATTTCACCGCCGCGGCGCTGAACGGCGGCACCGGCAACGCGCCCGGCGCCAGCATCATTTCGGTCGCCGGCATCATTCAGGCGGGCAAGAACAACGTCGGCGCGGCGCTGGTGTTCGACACCATTGCCACCACGCATTCGGCCTATATCGCCGATGTGCTGTTGACCTCGACCAGCGGCGACGTCGCGGTCGCCGCCAGTGACTCCTCGCAAATTCAATCCGTCACTATCGGTTTCGGGCTTGCCACCGGTCAGTTCGCCGGCGTCGGCGGAACAACCGTCAGCAACATCAACAATACCGTGTCGGCGGCGGTCGGGGACTCACGTTCGACCACGACCCGATCGACGATTTCCGCCGCGGGTCTCTCGGTGACCGCAACCGATCGCTCCAAGATCACCGGCACGGCCGCCGTCGGCGGCGCTTCGACGCAAGGGTCGGCGGCGGGACTGGCGATCGTCTACAGCAATATATCCAACAATGTGAGCGCCGGCGTGACCGGCAGCAAGGTCGCCGTCACCGGCGACGTCGCCGTCAACGCGGGTTCGACCGGGACGATCTCGACGGTCGCGGTCGGCGTCGCCCTCTCGTCACAGGTCGGTCTTGCGGGCTCGGTTGCGACCAACCTGATGGGCACCAACGTCACCGCCGATATCACCGGCGGTGCCGACGTGACCGCGAACGACAACGTCTCGGTGCTGGCGAGCAACAGCGACAATGCCGCGGTGTTCGCCGGCGCCTTCGCCATTTCCAAGGGCGCGGCCGGCGGCGCCGGTTCGCTGGTCACCAACAAGATCACCGGCAGCACGTCGGCCTATATCGACGGATCGACCACCAAGGTCGATGCGCAGGGAACCAGTTCCTCGGACACGCTGTCGGTCAACGGCGGCACGCTCGCGAACGCGGTCAATCTGGGCAGCTTCAGCGCGCCGACCGACAATACGCCCGATCTGACCGAGAACCAGGACACGGTGAAGGGCCTCGCCGTGGTCGCGAGCTCGCATCAGGCTGTGGTCACCAACGTCGCGAGCCTTGCTGCGAGCTCCGGCGTCTCGATCATGGTCAATCCGATCGTCAACGTGATGGCGGGCGCGACTAACGCCTATATCGACAGCGCCAGCATCGACACAAGGCTGACGAGCACCACGCCGGCGCCGCAGATCGATGTGGCCGCGTCCAGCTTCTCCTATTCCGGCGCGTTCGGCCTCGGCATCGTGGCGCCGACCGGAACCGCGGGCGGCGGTGCCACCATCATCAGCACGACGATGGAGCGGACGACGCAGGCCTACATCGTCAACGCGACCGTCGGCAATCTCGTATCGTCGAGCGCGGCCGTCGGCGCGGTCACCGTCAAGGCCAACGCGGAGCAGGATGCCTCGTCGGTTGCAGTCGGCTTCAACAGCGGCTCGGTCGGGCTCAACGTCTTCAACGCGACCACGGAAGCTTACGTCGACGGCGGCTCGATTACCGGCCGCTCTCTCACCGTCAACGCCAAGGACAGCACGGGCATCGCTTCCGCCAACGGCTCGGGAGCCTATGGAAGGTCGGTGGCGATAGGCGCCGCCTTCCTCGTGCAGGTCAGCGCAAACCGGACCGAAGCCTATGTCGGCGACGAATTCCACTATGAGGGCAACGGTGCCGCCAATTCGACCACCGTCCGTCTGAGCGGCGCGCTCGACGTCGAGGCCAATACCACCGACAATTTCCAGGCCTATTCGGTTGGCGGCGCGCTTTCGACCGGTTCGGCTGCCGTCGCCGGCATGGCCAACATCGAAATCGCCAACAACACGACGATCGCCGGACTTTACGACACCAATGTGCAGTCTCCGACGGGCGGCACGGCCGGCGCGGTTACGGTGAATGCGGCTGAAAACGTCACCATCATGGAAATCGCCGGCGCGCTGGCCATCGGGGCGAGCGGGGGAGGGGTCGGCGTCGGCGCCGCCGCCAACGTCATCGTATTCAAGAGCCAGACCATTGCGGAAACCCGCAACAGCAACCTGGATTCGTCCGGCACGATCGACGTCAGCGCCGAGAGTACGAAAGAGGTCGTCTCCTATGCGGTGACCGCGGGGGTCGGCGGCTCCGTTGGCATCGGTGCGACCGTTGGCGTCATCATCATCGGCACCAACACCGCCGACAGCGCTACGCAGGGTAAGGAAAACGGCCAGCTCGATGGCACCGTTGGCGCGGCCAATTCGGGAACCAACTCCAGCCAAGGCAGCGGCGCGGTGGCGAGCGGCTCGGCGGGCGACCCGAGCACCGCCAATGCCAGCTCGACCTACGACGTCTCCAGCGTGCTCACCGGCGGCAATGATGGCGTCGCGGCGCAGATCGCGGGCGGCAACGTCACCGGCAGCGAAGTCGATGTCGGCGCGACCAGCGCGGCCAGTGCGCAGATGTTCCTGCTCGGCGCCGGATTCGGCAAGAATGTCGGCGTCGGCGCCGCCATCGGTTACGCCACTGTCGACAGCTCCGTCCTCGCCAATCTCAGCGCGATCGTCGTGGCGCCGACCGTCAATGTCGGGGCCACGGTGATGGATCCGACCGGAGGTTCGCATCCGGGCAGGACCGTCAACATCCAGTCCGTTGCAGGCGGCGGCGCGCTCTACTTCGGCGGCGACGCCGCGGTGGCGTCGGGTTATGTCGGCAACACGGTCAACGCAGAGGTCGGCGGGTCGATTTCAGGACCGACCGGCAATGCGCCCGTAGTGAATGTCGTTGCCAACGACACCTCGACGCAAAGCGCGCAGACGGAGGGCGCCTCGATCGGCATCGCCGCCGTCGGCGCATCGGTCACGACCGCCAAGAAAACCAGCTCCGTCACCGCGCAGGTCCTGGCAAACACCACAATCAACGCCAACATGGCGAGCGTGAGCGCTTCCGACAGCGGATTGCTGTCGGCTTATTCGGTCGCGGTCTCCGGCGGCATATTGACCGGCAACGGGTCGGCTGCGACCGCGACCGATGTCGCCACGGTGACGGCGAAGATCGGCGCCAGCAGCAGCGTCACCACGTCCGGCGGTCTTTCGGTGACGGCTACCGACACCCCAGATGCTGAAGCCAATGCATTGGGTGTCGTTGCTGGCGGCGCCGCGGTCGGCGCTTCTGTCGCGCTCGCATCAGTGAGCTCAACGGTTTCGGCGCAGGTACTTGATAGCGTCACGCTGGCCGGCGCCGGCGCCGTAACCATCGCCGCCTATGGCGATGTTCCGAGCGATGGCAACGCGGCCTACACCAATGCAATCGGCGCGGTCGGCGCGGCGCTGGTCGGCGTCCAGGCCACGGTATCGATCGCGTCCGATAGCTCCAACGTGTCGGCCACGATCGGAGACTCCGTCACCTTGCCGGCGGGCAATGTCAGCGTGCTTGCTGAAAACACCACGAGCCAGAGCGCCAACGCCACCGGTATCGCGGCCTCTGGGTTCCTCGCCATCGGCGTCGTGGTGACGCAAGCGTCATCCGGCGCCACCACGACCGCATCGCTCGGCGACAGCGCCACGGCCGCGAGCGCCGGCTCGCTGGCCATCTCGGCCATCGGTACCGATAACAACTATGCCCACGCGATATCGGGAAGCGGCGGCGAGATTGCCGGCAGCGGCGCCGCGTCAACCACGGCGGACAATTCGACCGTCACCGCGGGTATAGGCGACAACAACGGTACCCGCGGCAACGGCGCGACCGCCGACACGCCGTTGAACGTTGCGTCGCTCGCGATCCTCGCCACGCACACCGACAATTACACCACCATCGCCGATACCACGCAGGCCGCCGGCCTCGGCGCCAGCGGCGCGACGGCGACGCATTCGGCGAATTCCACCGTGATTGCCGGCATCGGCACCGGCAACACCATCGCGGTGCGGGGAACAAGCCCCGGCCATTGCGATGTCGCCGACTGCGCCTCGGCGCTCACGATCAGCGCCAACAATATTTTCAACGAGGTCGGCACCAGTTCCAGCGCCAATGCCGGCGCCGGCGGCGGCATCAACGGCGTGGGCGCCACCAGCGACATCACGCTGAACGGCACCGCGACCGCCAATATCGGCACCAACACGCATATTACATCGGGTACCGACACGGTGCAGAATCCCGGCAGCGTAACAGTGCTCGCGACCACCACGATCACCGGCACCGATCGGGTGACCTTGATCACCGGAGGTGGAATCGAGGGTGCTGGCGTCAGCTCGTCGCTGCACGCGAATGTCGACGATGACGTGAACATTGGCGCGCCGTCGGCGATTTATTCCGGCAGCTACACCACGCCATCGTCGGCGGCATCAGATCAGGTTCAGATCACCTCGTTCGGCAGCATCGGAATTGGCACCTACACGCAGACGACCGCCAACACCTCGTCCTATGCCAATACGTTCGGCATCGCGTTTGTGGCAGCCGTCGCCACGGCGACCACCGATATCAACACCAACCAGAACATCGTCGTCGGCGCGTCGGTCCTGACCGCGTTCGACAATGTGAACGTCACGGCCGGCCAGGATCCGTCCGGCTCGCACTCGACATACATGGCCGATGACGCCTCGGCGATCAGCTTCGCAAGGGGCCTGATTGCGGTCCCGGCTGCCAATGCGACCGCCAGCCTTAACAACAATACCAGCGTCAACATCGCGGTCGGGGCTTCGCTCAACAGCGGCGAGAACATCGTCACCGGCGGCTATGGCGGATCGCTGCAGCCAACCGCAACGGGCACCGGTCATGGCTACGAGCTTGGGTTTATTCCGGCCAGCGATGGGTCGAGCAATCCGAGCGCCACGACCCATGCGGAGCTGACGATCAACGGCACGCTGACGGCGGGCATCTATAACAATCTGTCGATCACCATCGCTTGCGACTACAGCGCCGCCTGTCTCAGCGCGGCACCGGGCGGGGCTCCCTTCAGCGCCAGCTATACCAACGTGTTCAATGGAACGACGTTCGTCGATACCTACTTTGATCCCGAGGTTCAGAACACGCTGATCAACGGGCTCAGCGGTTCGACCAACGCGTTCTCGCTGGGGCAACTGTTTGCCTCCGGCGGCACGGTCACCCTCAATGCCGATCACATTACCGGTGGCGGCAACGTGACGGCGAACGGCTCGCCGACGATCTCGGTGAACAATGCCAGCGATGCCAATCTGATCCTTGCCGGGGGCGCCTATATCCCGGTCTCGGCAGCGGGCGACATCTTCTTCACGGGCGCGGCGAGCGGGTTTGCGTCGGGATCGTCGCCGCAGCTTCAATCCAATCCCTCCGGCATTGCGACCATCGCGATCAACAACTCCTACAATCCCGCGGTGAACCCGCCTGCCGTGGGGCCGGCGCTGCTGATCGTCGGCGATATCACCAACGTCAACGGGCTGGTGGCGGTCAACAACACGCTCGGCTCCTATGGCCTGTCGGCCAATCTGACAGGCCAGCAGGTCAACATCACCGTCCCGAACGGCTCGGTTGCGGTCTCGGCCAACGATCCTTCGGGCATGTATATCGCCGGCGGCTCGCCGTTCTCCGAATGGTTGAATTTCATGGTTTGGCCCGGCGGCAATCCAGGCTCGGCCGCGCCGAGCGGCGACCTGGCGGCGGCCTATCTCGCCAACACCATGTTCCCGGGGTTCCCGGGTCTTTCGGATTCGCTTAATGGCGCCCTTCTGAACGCCAGGCTTTACGGTACGGTCGGCAGCGTCAATAACGGAACCAGCCATGAATTCTTCGGCGGCTGCGCCTATCAAGTCAGCAACGACTGCAATACCGTTTACCTCAGCCCCATTACCACCTGGCCGGCAACCGCCGTCAGCAACACGGTCACCTACGACTTCAATCCGGGCAATTCCAACGACGCGTTCTTCCCCATCGTCCGGTACTATTCGCTGAACAAGAGCACCAACGCTTCGCAGACCGTCGCCCAGCAATACGCCCAGGCGAACCTGACCGGCAGCCAGAACAGCTTCCAGATCTACGGCGGCCAGGTCGCGATCAAGGCCAGCATCATCAACGTCAATGGCTCGATCACGGCCGGGCGGCAGACCAACTACAATATCTATCTGGACCCGAGCCTGACCGCGCCGGCGGTCGTCAACACGCAAACCACAACGACCACCTCCAACTCGTCTGGTTGTTTTTTCAACCCGACCGGCCCGGGTTGCACGACGACGACCACAACGACGACCGTGAGCGGTGGAGACATCTCGGTCTTCCAGTACAATTACGACCAGGCCGTCCTCACCAACCCGACCGCCAATTCGGTCCTGGTGATCCAGAACGACCAGTTCGGCAATCCGCTGGTGACCTATAATGCCGCCACCAACCAGATCAGCGTGGCCAATATCAACGCCTCGTCGGGCGGCGGCAGCGTGTTGCTCGACGGCAAGATCATCAGCACCAACCCGCTCGGCAACATCCACGTCAATGGCGGATACGGCAACGTGGCGGTCGACAACCAGACCGGTCTCGACCTCCTTATCAACGGCGTCAACACCGGAAACACGCTGGCCGCGGCGGCTCTGACCAGCACCGTGACCATCATCGACCGCAACATCTCGAGCGGCAACAACACCTCGACTTATGTCTACTCGCCGGCGACCAATGCCATCGACCTCTACAAGACCAACAACGGCGCCATCCCCAACACCGGCTCATGCTCGGGCGCGAACAATTGCACGGTGGTCGGCGGTTCGGCCGGGTCCTACGATCCGGTTTCCGGACTGCGTTTCCAATGGGTCCAGCAGGCGAATATCTCGCGCGCTGACAACGGCAACGGTACGCACTGGACATTCAGCGGCGATGTGAACCACCCCTGGTCGTATGTGGCATCTGACGGTTCCCTGTCGACGACGCCGCAAGGCGTGGTCACGACCGGAAACTCCAGTGGCATGCCGGTGTTCCAGGAAACCATCACAGGTTCGGTGACGAACAGCTCGACGACGGGGGTCGGCTATCACGGATGCAACGGTACCGACAGCGCTTCCACGTGTCACTTCGGCTTCAAGTACACGCCCGGTTGCGATACCGGCGACGGTGTCGCGTGCGGACAGTGGAACTACGAGTACGAACTGGGCGGAAGGCTTACGCTGACTTCTTCCGTGAAGGCCGATAATCGGTTCGGCATCAACTTCGGCGGCAATGCCACCGGCGCCGTCAGCATCACGTCGAATGGCAACGTGATCTTCGCCGGCAGTATTATCAACCCGAACGGCTCGCTCGGGGTATCGGCTTCGTCCCAGCAGCAGTTGTTCGGTGTGACAACCGGCGGCAACATCGCGCAGACGGCAAACGGGTCGATCCTGACCCAGAGCGCAGCCCTGGCTGCGTCCGGTGGCATCGGTACGCGGGCGGCCCCGATCAGGGCAACCCTCGCCAACTCAGGCTCGGCGCCCGGTTCGCTGTCGGCACGGGCGGGCACGGCCGGCGTCTATTTGAACCTGGCCTCGGGCGCCACCCTCAACCAGGTGTCATCCGGCAACACCACGACGGGCTTCGGCGACATCAACATCACCGCGATCGGCGATCTCGTCGCGGGGACCAATGCGCAGGTCATCGGCCGCAACATCACGCTGATCTCTACCGGCGGCGGCGTCGGCTCGATCGCGAATCCGCTGCCGATCAGCGCCAACGCGGCGCTGCAGGCCGACGGGTCGTATGATGGCGGTGTCGTCAACGTCATCGCGCATGGCGACATCGGCCTGACCCAGACCGCCGCGTCGCCGGCCTATTCGAACGATCTGCGGGTTGGCCTGATTGCCTCGGCGGCCGGCGACGTCGTGCTGAACGTGCCTTACGGAACCATCCTCGATGCCAGCGGGCAGACCGCGACGCAGACGCTGACTTCGGCGCAGGTCGCGGCCGTCTCAACGGCGCTGCACCTGACCGCGATCGACGACGCCACCGGTAGCGCGCTCGCGAGCGTGATCGCCTTCGACAACAACGTGAACCGCGACCTCGCGCTTTATACGACCATGCTGCAGCACGGCGCGGTGCAGACTGGCTCCGGGGCGCTGACCGCGGCGGGTCTTGCGAGCTTCGCCGTCGCCGCGCTGAGTTCATCCGATTACACGACCTTCCAAAGCCTGACCGCGAGCGCCAATGCCACGATCGCAAATGGCGTGCTGACGCTGACGGCAAACGGCCTCACGCAGTTCAAGGCGGCGGCGGCGAGCGCGCTCGGTGTTGCCAGCCCGACGACGGCGCAGATTCAGAATTATGCGAACGGTCTCTATCAAACCTACGCACAGGCGATCCAAAACTATTCCAATGCCCAGGGCACCTTCGTCCTTGCCAACGACGCCAAGTCGATCGCGATGTACGCCTCCGGCGCCCTGACGTCGTCCGATTACGCCACGTTCCAAAATCTGACCGTGACCTATGGTTCGGTGACGGGCGGCGTGGTGACGCTGACGAGCGCCGGCATCGCCCAATTCAGGGCCGCGGCGGCGACCGCGTTGGGCGTCGCCAATCCGACCGATGCGCAGGTGCAGACCTACGCCAACACGCTGTATCAGGGCTTTGCAACCACCGTTCAGGCCTACGCCCCGACGTTGTATCAGTCCTTCGTCACCGTGCTCGGCCAGGCTTACGGCTCGAACTGGAAGACCAATTCCCAGGTCACGAACTACGCTTCGAGTTCCTCAGCATTCCTGACGCTCAACAGCTATGGCCAGGTGACCAACGGTGTGTTTGCGCTCGGCAGCGGCGCGGTCGGCGACGCCGGTGTCGCGAATTACGCCGCGGCCGGGCTGTCGTCGTCGCAATACAGCATCTTCCAGAACCTGACCTCGGCCGCCAATGGCTCCGTGAGCAATGGAACGCTGACGCTGACGCCGGCCGGCGTCACGTTCTTCACCGCCGCGGCCGCGACGGCGCTGGGCATTGCCTCGCCAACCGCCGCGCAGGTCCAGAGCTACGCCAACGGGCTGTACCAAGGCTACGCGCAGACCATTCACGGCTACGCCAGCAGCCTGTATCAGACGCTGCAGACGGCCACCACCTTCAACGCCACGCCGGCGGTGGCGTTCTCGCTGCTCAGCACCAGCGGCTCGCTGCAAAACGGCGCATTCGTTCTCACCAACAGCGGTCTGTTGAGCTACGCCAAGAGCGCGCTGTCGAGCGCAAATTACGGACTGTTCTCCAATCTTCTCACCAACGGTTCGCTGAGCGGTGGCACCTTCCAGCTCTCTTCCAACGGCGTCTCGGCGCTGGCGCAGACCGCCCTGACGCAGGACTATCAGAACTTCCAGACGCTCTACACCGACGGTTCGCTGGTCAACGGCGTCTTTACGCTTAACGCCGCGGGCCTCGCCGCCTTCCGTCAAGCCGCGTCGACGACGCAAAATCCCAATCCGACCGATGCGCAGGTGCAGGCTTTTGCCAACGCGCTGTATCAAACTTATGCGACGACGATCAACGGTGCGGCGAACACGCAGTATCAGGGTTTTGTCACCTCGATCAATTCCGCGGCGAGCACCTCGTTCCTGAATTACGCGACGGAATTGCTTGGGGTGTACAACGGCCCGAACAACCCGAACCCGATTACGCTATCCCAGTTGTTCGGACCGAACGCCTTGGTGCAGCCGAACCAGGTAATTCCGTTCCTGCAGCAAATGCTCTATGGCATCCCCGCCGCCGACCGGACCGGATTCCAGAACCTGATCGCGCTCGGCTCGGTGCAGACTGGCGGCTTTGTGCTGAACGCAGGCAGCGTGGCGACCTACGCTCCGACGGGACTGAGCGCCGCCAATTTCAACGCCTACTCGGCACTGCTTGGCGCCGGAACCGTCACCAACGGTGTCTTGACGTTAAACCTCGCCGGTCTGAACGCTTTTGCCCAGACCACGCTGACGCCGAACTATCAGTCTTATGTCAGCCTGACCGGCAGCGGCGCCGTGCAATACGGAACCTACATGTTCAGCAACGCCGGCGTGCAGAGCAACGCGCAGGCCGGCGTCAACGCGGCTTACAGCTCGTTCCAGCAATTGGTCGCCGACGGCACGGTGACGAGCGGCGTACTCACGCTGTCCAGTAGCGGCCTTGCGGCTTACACGGCGATCGCCGCCGCAGCACTTGGCATCGCCAATCCGACTTCCGCGCAGGTGCAGGCTTACGCCAACCAGCAATACCAGAGCTCGCTGTTCTCAGCCGCGAACCCGACCTATCAGGCCTACGCTCAGACCATCCGGTCCGATGCGCAGTCGCAGTATACGAGCTTTGCCAACGCGGTTTACGCCTACCTGCTGACGCAGCAGCAATCATGTGGTTTGGGCTGCAACAATCCCGTTGTGTCGCCGGGGCAGACGACAGCGACCGACGCCCAAGTGCAGCAATATGCCGGCCAGGTGTTGTCGCCGACCCAGTACCAGACCTTCCAGGCGCTGCTCAGCAATGGCTCGGTCAATAACGGCGTGCTGACGTTGACGAACGCCGGTTTGAGTCCGGTCGCAGCACAAGTGTTGCCGGCCTCCCTCGCGACCGCGTTCAACAACTTGCTGACCACGGGTTCGTTGCAGGGCGGCCAGTTCGTTCTCTCGACCGCGACGGTGTTGCAAAACCTGCAGACGCTGGCGGCGAACGGCGCCGGGTCGGGCGGCCTGTTCCAGTTCAATAGCGCGGGCATTTTGACCTACGCGCCGACCGCGTTGGGTTCGGGCGGCCTGCAGCAGCTGTTGTCGAGCGGCGCGGTGCAGAGCGCGACCGTCAACGGTGTCACGACCTCGAACTTCGTGCTCAATGATGCCGGCGTCGCCTATTACGCGCCGGGCGTGCTGACGCCGGCGAATTATCTCACCTTCGAGGGATTGACGGCCAGCGCCAATGGCGAAGTGGTCAACGGCGTGCTGACGCTGTCGGCCGCGGGCACCGCGCAATTCACTTCCGCCGCCGCCGCCTCCCTGCATGTGACCAACCCGAGTTCGGCGCAGGTCCAGGCTTACGCCAACGGCCAGTATCAGAATTTCGCCACCGCCATTCGGACCTACGCCAACGGGCAATATCAGGGTTATGGAACGACCTTCCAGACCTATGCGAGCGGTCAATTCCAGAGCCTCCAGCAGACGGTTCTGAACTATGCCGGCTTCAATCTTTCGATCAGCATCGACCGCACCAATTACACGTTTACCCCGAACTGCCAGATCTTCTGCGGAGGCGTAAACTCGTCGCCAATCACCAATGCCCAACTCGCGACCTGGGCGCAGCAGGCCAATGCGGCGCATTTCCTGTCCGACGGCGACTATGCCAGCTTCACGGCGCTGCTGGGGCAGGGCACCGCTCAAGCCGCAGGACTGACACTTACCTCGGCCAGCTTGCAGAGCTATTACTCGAACCTGGCTTCGAGTTCCGCGGCGTTGAATTCCGTCTATCAGGCGTTCCAGCAGATCGTCGCGCCGGGCAACAGCACGATCCAGAACGGTGCATTGGTGCTGACCAGCGCCGGCATCACGAATGTTGCGCTTGCCGCTGCCGCCTTCCTTGGACCCAATCCGACCGATGCGCAGGTGCAGGCCTTCGCATCGCAGGCTTATGTCGCAGACCTGGCATCAATCCAGAGCTTTGCGGCGACCCAATACCAGTCCTACGCGGCGCCGATCAACGCGTACGGCAACGGCCAATATCAGAACCTGATCCAGACCGTGCAAAATTACGCGAATTCGCAGTATCAGGCGGATGCGGCGACGATCCAGGGCTACGCCAATACGCAGTACCAGACGCTCACCGCAAACGGCGCGCCGCAGGTCAGCGCTGGCATTCTCAGCCTCGTCAGCAATTCCGTGTATTCGTCCGGGCAAATCGTCTCGGCGCTGAGCACAGCCGCTCTTCTGCCGTCGGCGGGTAGCGTCGGCACCAACGCAACCGCCAACATTGTCGGGCGTAACGTAACGCTTTCGGCCGCCGGCAGCGTCGGCAGCACGGCGCCGAACGTCGTGATCGGCATCACCGACCTGAAGAACGGCACCATCACGACGACGCAACAGGCCGCATTGTCGGTCGCGACCACGCCGGGCTCGATCACGTTCGACGCCACGATCAGCGCGGCCGCGCTCGCGAGCCTCGACCTTGCCCATCTGCCAGCGGGTGTGACCATCTCCGGCAATACCGTCAGCGGCCTGACCCTCGGCAGCCTGCCGAACGGCATCACGGTGAACGATCTGACCAATGTCGAATTGTCGCAGACCGCGCCGCTTTATGTCAGCTCCAGCGGCACCTTCAGCGCCACTGCCGGAACCACGGTCTATATCCAGGCCGCCGCGAGCGCGGGGCAACCGGTTGCGACCCTGACGGTCGGCCAGATCAATGCCGGCGGCGACGTGACCTTGCTGGCGCCGCAAAGCATCCTGACGGCGACCAACTCCTCCGGCACGCCGCTGTTCGCCAACCAGATCGTCATCAACCCGATCAACAATGCGATCGGCAATCTGACGCTCGCCGCCACCAATGCGATCGGCTCCGCCGCGGCCGCGTTAAGCTATCACATCAACGGCAAATTGATCTCGGCGCAGGCCGGTACCGACGCCTATCTGACCGCGACCGGCGGCGATGCCACCTTCGGCAAGCTGTTTGCGACCGACACCGTCTCGCTGACCGCAACCAACGGCAATATCTTCAGCTACCTGCCGGGCGTCACGATGGCGGCCAACAACATCATCCTCAACGCCTCGGGCGACGTCGGCACCCTTGCCAACCCGTTCACGCTTCAGGTCGGCGCCACCGGGCTGTTGAGCGGCACCGTGGCGGGCGCGGCCTATATCTACAGCCCGACCATCCAGACCCAGAATCCGGTCTCGCTCAATGTCGGCAATCTGGCGGCGACAAATGGCCTGACGCTGATCAGCGATGCCGGCATCTCGTTCGGCGGCGCCGCGAGTTCTTCGCTTGGCTCGGTCACCGTCTGCTCGGGCCCGTGCGTGCCCGGATCGACCGCGCCGGGCGGGGCGATCACGATGAATGCCAATTCGTCGATCCAGGCCGCGCAGTTGATCAGCCTGACCGCCCCCGGCGACATCGTGCTCGGCCAACTCACCTCGACCGACAGCCCGGCCTCGACCGTGAGCGTCATTACCGTCACCAGCACCGGCGGCTCGATCAAGGCCAATGGCGATGGCCACACCAATCTGGTTGCGACCGCGGCCCATGCCGAGGTGACGCTCAGCGCCAACAGCAGCATCGGCACGTCCTCGCAGCGGGTAGCCGTCAACACGCCGCTATTGGCGCCGACCACAGCCGGCGGAAGCATCTATCTCGGCGCGGCCAGCGATCTTCACGCGAGCCTGTTGTCGGCGATCAATGGCTCAGTCGATGTGCTCGGCAGCGGCAAGCTGACGCTCGACAGCGTTCTGGCCGGCACCGCTCCTGGAGCGAACGGCAGCTTCACCGCAAGGACGCTGACCGCTGGCGACGGCACCATCTCCATCACTGCGGCGACCAGCAGCGGCACCATGACGGTGAACAGCGCCAGCACGCTCAGCTTCAACCAGTTCACCACCACCGTCGCCGACATGGAATTGACCGCTGCCGGATCGATCAACGGTACCTCGCTCAATGCCGCGACGGCGCTCGGTGTTACCTCGTACGCCGGCAGTATCGCGTTCGCGACCGCCAACAGCGGCGGCACGCAGACGTTGCACGCCAACCAGAATGTGACCTTCAACCAGCTCACCACCACCGGTGCCGGCAACGACCCCGGCAATGTCATCGTCAACGCCGACAACGGTTTTGTCCTGGCGCAGACGGTGTTGGTCAACGGCGTGGGCACGCAGGGTTCGGTCGCGGCCCACGGTTCGGCGTCGCTGACGGCCGGCACCACCAGCACCGGCAACACGCTGACGGCGGCCACCGGCTCGGCTTCGCTCGCCGCCTATGGCCTGATCGACTGGACCGCGCTGACGGCGGGGTTGACGCTGGGCGCCACTTCGACGGCCGGCAGCATCACGCTCGCCACCGCCAACAGCGGCGGCACCGAGATGCTGCACGCCAACCAGAATGTGACCTTCAACCAGCTCACCACCACCGGTGCCGGCAACGACCCCGGCAATGTCATCGTCAACGCCGACAACGGCTTTGTCCTGGCGCAGACGGTGTTGGTCAACGGGGTGGCCACGCAGGGTTCGGTCGCGGCCAACGGTTTAGCATCGCTGACGGCGGGTACGACCATTACCGGCAACACGCTGACGGCGGCCACCGGCTCGGCTTCACTGACCGCCAATGGCCTGATCGACTGGACCGCGCTGAGGGTGGCGACGACGCTGGCCATGACGTCGACGACGGACAGCATCATTTTCACAGCCGCCAACAGCGGCGGCACCGAGACGCTGCACGCCCACAAGAACGTGAGCTTCAACCAGATTGCCACCACCGGTACCGGCAATGACCCCGGCAACGTGACCGTCAATGCGGACAATGGCTACGTGCTGGCGCAGACGGTGGCGGCCAAGGGCTCGGCCTCGCTGACCGCCGGCACCACCATCACCGGCCACTCGCTGACGGCGACGACCGGTTCGGCGTCGCTGACCGCCAATGGCCTGATCGACTGGACCGCACTAACGGCGGGGACGACCTTCGGTGCGACGTCAACGACTGACGCCATCACCTTGGCGACCGCCAGCAGCGGCGGCACGCAGACCCTGCACGCCAACCAGAATGTGACGTTCAACCAATTGACGACGACCGGCATTCCCGGCGACGGCGGCAATGTCGACGTCACCTCCGATCGCGCGGCGATCAGCGGTGGCTCCATCAAGGCCAATGGCTCGGCAAACCTGATCGCGGCCACCAACAATACCGGCATCAACCTGACGACGGTCACGGGCAGCGCGTCGCTGCAGGCCGGCGGCCTGATCGACTGGGCGAACCTGAATGTCCATCGCGCGTTGATGGTCACCTCGACGGGCAGCGGAATAACGCTCGGCACGGCGACCAGCGGCGGCACGCAGACCTTGCACGCCGCGGGCGATATCGTGTTCACGAACTTGACGACCACCGGCATCCCCGGCGACGCCGGTGACGTCAACCTGACCTCGGATTTCGGTTCGCTGCGCGGCGGCTCGATTTTCGCCAATGGCGATCCTCACCTCACCGGCAACAACTCCATCAGCCTCGACCAATTGCGCGGCAACACCATTTCGCTCTCCACACCGAACGACCTGACGCTGAACTTCGTCAGCGTGGTTAGGGAACTCGATCTCGCCGCCAACACCATCCAGGTGACGGGCACCCAGATCCCGTCGGTGCCCTCGATCCCGCTGATCATGAATGTCACCGGTTACAAGGGCGGGGTTGCGAAGTTTGCCAATATCGACATCGATCCGCTCGCGCTCGTCTTCAATCAGTTCCGCGTGGTTGACGCCATTGTCGTGGCCGACGCGCCGTCGATTTCGATCGTCAACGGCTATGTGCCGGGTCAGTTGATGCTGACGACCCCGACCGAATTCATCCTCCTCGACAACCGCTCGCCGGCGCCGTCGGCGTGGCCGACGCTGCAGCTCTATCAGCCCGGCGGCGTGTTCACGCTGAGCCAGAACGTCAACGCTGACTTCACCGACAGCTATGTGGTGTTCTACACCGGCGACATCGCCTCGACGGTCTCGACCTATTCGTCGGGCCACGCCTGCTGCAGCGACTTCACGGGCAGCAGCATGGTCCGCGATATCCCGAACCAGACCCAGGGAACCGAGACCATCGACACCTGGCTCGCGCAGAAGAGCGGCGCAGAGACCTTCTATCTGCTGGGTATCGCCGGCGGCTTCCGGATCGACGCGTCGCAAATCGCGAAATCGGTCGAGACCATCGGAGCGGGTCCCGCGGTCAACATTGAGGGGCTTTCGGAATCCAAAAAATTCCGTCGTCTGGAACATCAGACAAGAAAGGGCGCCCGCCCGGGTTGGCGCAGCGGCGAACTCCACGGCAACACTCAATCGAAATCGAGCATCGATCAGTTTGCGAATGCCCGGTAGCATTGCCAACCAATTAAAATCCATAGCATATTTGCTTTGGGCAAGGGATGGGATCGGCGGGGGCTGATGCGTAGAGTGCTGGCGATGGGCTGCGGAATTGCCGCGTTGCTGTGCGCTTCCGCGCGCGCGCAGGTTGTGCCGCAGATCAATCCCGGCGTCATCCAGAACGACATCAACCGGCAGCAGCAGCAGCTCGAACAGCAGAGCCAGCCGCCAAAGCTGCAGGGTCCCGGCGTGGTCGGCGGCGAGCGGGAGAAGACCACGCCGCTCAAGCCCGGCGGGCCGAAATTCAAGTTGAAAAAGATCGAGTTCGACCCGTCGAAATTCCTGTCGCCGGAAGAGCTCGACAAGATCGCCAGCAAATATGTCGGCAGGGACATCGACATTGCCGGTCTGCAGCAGATCGTCGCCGACATCAACGCGGTGTATGCGGAGCGGGGCATCGTCACGGGGATCGCGACCTTGCCGGAGCAGGACGCGGCCGGCGGCGTCGTCCACATCAAGCTAACCGAAGGGCGCCTGCAGAACACGACGATCGAGGGCAACAAGCAGACCTCGGCCGCCTATATCCTGCATCGTGTTGAAGAGCCTGCCGGGGAGGTTCTGGACGTCCCGAAACTGAACCGCGACGTCACCTGGTTCAATCGAACCAACGACGTGCAGATCAAGGCGCTGTTGCAGCCGGGATCCAACTTCGGACTGACCGACCTGAATTTCGCCGTGATCGAGCCGCCGCGCGATACCCTGCAGCTGTTTGTCGACAACCAGGGGATTCTGACCACGGGCCGGCTGGAAGAAGGCATGTATTACAAGCGGCACAGCCTGTTCGGCATCGACGATCGCCTGACCTTCTATGGCGTCAGGTCCGACGGCAATCTCAACGGCAATCTGGCCTACAACCTTCCGGTCAACCCGTGGGGCGGCCGGTTCGGCGTCAGCTATACGCAGGGCCAGATCAGGATCATCAAGGGGCCGTTCGTATCGCTCGACGTCACCGGAGCATCCAACCAGGGCGCGGTCAATTTCAGCCAGCCGGTGTTCGTCAACGAGAACTGGCTCTTGCTCCTCAACGCCGCCGGGACCGAGGGCAACACCACGAGCGATTTCTCGGCCGTCACCGTCACCAATGACCATTACAGCAAGAGCACGGGCGGATTTTCGCTGACCAATTCCGACAGGGATTATTCGGTGACGGTCTCGCCGGTGGCCAATTTCGTGGATTGGCATGACCACGTTCTGGGCGACGACCGCCGCTTCAACACCTATACCGGCATCGCCACCGCGGCGGCACGATTGCCGGCCAATTTCAGCCTGAGTTTCCTCGGGAACTGGCAGTACTCGCCGGCAAAATTGCTGCCCGGCGACCAGATATTCTCGATCGGAGGACCGACGACGGTGCGGGGCTATCCGACCAACTCGGTGGCGGGCGACAGCGGCTATTTCCTCAACGCCGAGCTTCACTACGACTGGTCGGCCCTGGTCAGGGGGTTGGACGCCTACGTCTTCAGCGACTGGGGCGCGGTCTATTCCACCGCGCCTGCGGTGGTGGAATTGAATTCGGTCGGCGTCGGCGCGTCATATTCCCCGACCCCGCCGCTGACATTCGAGGCAAGCTACGCGGTGCCCCTGAAATTCGCGCTGCCGACCCAACGGCATTACGAGGCCTATGGACGGTTCATCTTCCGCCCCTTGCTGTTGTGGCCGTTGCCGGGATAGCCGGCTTCGTATCGGTCTGCGCCACTCTCCGGGTGACGCTTCCCGCATTGGCGATTAGGATGCTGCTTCCGGGAGGACGCGCTCCATGCCAAGAAAAGGGATCACCGGCCACGACGAATGGGTCGTCACGGAAGCGCTGGCAACCGCGCTGGTGGCGCTGGAACAGCTTCCGCCGCAACACCAGCCGCGCGCGCATATGGACGATGTCCGCAAGCTCCTGGCTGCCAGTTGCCAGCATGGAACCGTCAGCCTGCATTTGGCCCAGGCCAAGTGCAGATTGTTTCCGGAGCTCGATCCAGCGACCGTCTATCAGGAATACGGCCTCGGGGACGGGCAGGGCTGACTTGCGGCGTTGGGCAAGCCACAATGTGGTCCGCCTTCGAGGCCGCTGCTCAATCACCGGGCACCACAATCCAGGATAGCGCTGGGGCCCAATTCAACTGATTGAGGCTCTAAAGCCACGCACACACCAGCAGCAAGTTCGCGGCGCACGCCGCCAGTAGCGCGATCAGGAGCGCGACGTGTAATCGCTCGCCGGTCTTGAGGGTCGTTCCCATGGCCGCGAAAACATCCGGCGATTCTACCTGGGGAGTCTCGGGCTTTATTTTTCGCGGATTCAGAACTTGTTTACGTTTGAGGGATTCGCCCGTCACATTTGGCGCCGCGACTCAGTTTTGGGGGGAGGGCGCGCTGTCGATTTTTATCGGCGCGCCACGGACCCCGGCGGAAATCCAGGATCCTGCGCTGCGACGTTTCAAGCGGTGTGGCGAACCGCAACGACATCCGCGCCAACGCGCTCCGATGAAGCGGTCAGACGCTGCGCGAGGGCCTGGGCTCGTTGCTCGATCAGGCGATACGTTGCGATCGATACGAGATAGCTGATGAGCGCGGTGAGTGCGCCGGCCAGCAGCAGCGAGGCCAGCCCGTCCGCCAGCGGCCAAAGCTGACGCAAGCCGTGGATGACCGCGAAATGCGAGAGATACATGGAATAGGAATTGCGGCCCAGCGCCTCGATCGCCCGCCAGCGGATCGCGAGGCGGATGCAACCGAATGCGAATGCGCCGAGAAACAGGTTGATGATGAGATAGTTGAACTCGTGCGATCCGGTTACGCGGTCGGCGGCGAAAGCCAGCGCGATCCAGGCGACGAAGATGGCGGCGTCTGATTTCGCAAAACCGTCGCGGAGCGAGAAGAAAAGCGCACAGCCGGTCAGGAAGATCGGGAGCTGGTTCAGGAAACTCAGATGCAGCGCATTCCAGACGAACGCTTGGTCGCCAGCCCCGTAATAGGCCACGAAGAATGCATAGGCCGATGGCTTGAACAGGCAGACATTGAACAGATTGATGAGGATCGCAAGCGCGAGGTAGAGATGGCGGCGCGCCCCGAAGCTCGCGATCACGAACGGGAAGACCAGATAGAAGGTCATCTCCGCGGCAATCGACCAATCGCCCGGCACGACGCTGTTGATGCTGTCCGGCCAGAATCCGTGCAGGAACACGGCGGTCAGCATCACCTGAAGAGGGCCAATTCCGTGGGGCGCATCATGGCTTGGGCCGGTGCCGTTCAATACGAGATATAGCGGGATCGCGAGCCAGAAAAGCGGCGCGATGCGCAAGAAGCGCCGGATGTAGAATTTGCGCGTGGGGTGCGATTCCGTTTCGCGCTGCGTCCACATCAAGCACATCGTCATCGCGCTGACGAAGTAGAACACGTTGACGCCGACCCAGCCGGAGCTGAATACGAAATCCACGGTCCGCAAGCCCGATGGGAATGCCTGCGAGACGTGGATCGCCATCACGCCCGCGATCGCCAGGCCGCGCAGAAAATCAAGCGTGTGCGAACGGCCGAAGGTCGACTTCGCGCCCGCTGCCGCTCGACTGGCCCGGACTAGCTGCTGCATCACGCCTGCGCCCCGCGGTTTCGTGGTGGTCCCAATTGCGTTGCGAAGCTGTATATTTGAGGCGGATCGGATTCCGAAATGAAAGCTTTCGTTTACCTTAACCGCCGCGAAAACCTGTCAGCCGCGGTCGATTATTCACGGTCAGACGATGAAACGTCATACTTTGACAGAAAAGCACATCGACGGCATGGCGGCACAGTCGCACGCCGAGGCACAGGGCGATCGGCGCCGGTACCCGCAATCCACAACCTTAATTGCGGAAGTAGTACCGTGCCGATTCATTGACGGAAGTCTTTTCGCCGGTCTTCCAATCGATCACATTGTACCCACCGCCATCATTCGGAAACTTAAGGTATCGAATACCCTTGGAGTAGAGCGTCTCTTTGCTCTTGCCGATCGCGGCCATGACAGTGATGACGTTGAGTTTGGTCGTCTCGGAGGTCCAGTCGAGCCTCAACGTATTCGAAAACATCCCTTCCACCTTCGCCTCGCAGATTCGTCCGAATTGCGAGTTGATGATGTCGGCCATCTTCAGTCCACCAGAATTCCCGCTGGCAAAATAGAAGATCGCAAACCCAATCAGGATCAGCACCAGGCAGCCGCAGCCAGAATTCTTTTTCTTCGACACCGGCGCAGGCGGAGTATCCGATGACGGCTGCGCCAAAATGTCTGCTGCCCGCCGCGCGCCGGCGTGGTCCAGATTGGCGACCATTTCCTCGATTGAATTGAAACGAATGACACGGCCATCCAAGTCAACGTCGACCCTTCCCGACCTGATGACCTTATAGCCGTAGCCGTCGTAGTAGCCTTCCGGCTCGAATTTTGGCTTTCGCCAGAACATGAGTGCGCCCCCGAGGGTGAGGCTAGCACAACCTGCGCGGGTCTACAGCGATAGTTAGTCGTCGGTGAAGAATGACCTTTTCACGCCGGCAAGGTAATTGGCTGAGCGAAGATGACCGCCAGGGTCAGGGCATTAAAGGCAGAGCTGCGCCAGCCAGAGTCCGCCAAGGCGCCCGTTCTAACGCTCATTCGGTCGCGGCCGGACCTGAGCGCCTAAATGAGACAGCCCGCCGGTTCACGCCGGCGGGTTTCGTTTGAGGCGAGACCAACGAATCGGGGGCGCACCCGGACGACGAGAGGCCGCAGGGCCACAACCATCGGAATAATCGTCGGAAACGTGTCTAGCTCATTGCGTGCAACCGAAAAGCGTGGTGAAGGTAAAAGTGCTGAGTTTTTAAGCAAGGGGATTGGGGCAATGAAAAAGATACTGATAGCAATTGGTTTGGTGGCGTCGGCAGGCGCGGCGTCCGCCGCAGACATGCCGCAGGCTGCGCCTTACACTCGAGCGACGGCGGTTTCTCCCGCTTACAATTGGACCGGCTTTTATCTCGGCGCGATGGGCGGCTACGGATGGTCCGATCGCGTCACCATCGCTGGATTCGTCCTCAACAACCCGAATATCAACGGCGGTTTTGCAGGGGGCACGGTCGGTTTCAACTATCAGGTGCCCGGTAGCATGTTTGTTCTCGGCGTCGAGAGCGATGCGGCGTGGTCAGACATTCAACACACTATCGGCGTAGTTGGCATCGCCAGCCTTCAAGAGCGCATTACGTCGTTCGGATCGGTCACCGGTCGCGCCGGCGTAGCAATCGATAGCGTGCTGCTGTACGGGAAGGGCGGCTATGGCTGGGCGGAGAACCGGATCAGCGCGACGCTGCTAGGTTTGGCGGGCTCCGAATCTCACTTCCATAACGGTTGGACAGTCGGCGGGGGCGCTGAATGGGCCTTCGCAGGGCCATGGTCCGCGAAAGCTGAATATATGTTCGCGCGCTACAGCCCGGAGAATTATTTGGCCGTTGGCGGCCTGGGCTTGGGCGCAGACGTCCAAACCATCAAAGCCGGCATCAACTATCGCTTCGGCTGGGGCGGACCGGTGGTCGCGAGATACTGATCTTCTCCGGGCATTCGGAGGGAAGAGCCCCGGCGACCGTCCCGGGGCTTTTTCGTCGGTATCCGGACGATGAGAGGTGAGGGCGCACCCGGCCGCTAGTGACGCTAGTGAAGTGCGATAACGACCAAGATCGAGCACAACAGCAGAAGGCCGGCCACAATTAACGCCAGGAATCCATCGGACACGAAGTCATGATTACGCATGGTGCACCTGCCGCTCCCGATGCTGCGTCCAAATTTGTTAAAGATTTCGGAATCAGCTTTTTGCGTCGGGTTGCGGGATGCGGCATGAGATCCCGGCAGCAGGATCATCCGGACGAGGAGAAGCCCGCCGGTTCACGCCGGCGGGTCTTTCTTTCCTCGCACGTCGTCTTTTAGTGGACCCACTGGCTTAAACTGGCCACCGTCGATGCGAAGGGGACCATGAGGGCACAGGCGAAACCTACCACCAACATGCCCAAAGCTACTGCCGAGACCAGGTCAATTGACCTTGGGCGCTCGCCTCCCCAGGTCAGGTCAAAGTGTCTGAAGCGGCTTTCGTCCCGATATGTCTGAAGGCGCATGGCAGCACTCCCCGTGCGTGATCGCCGTCATCTCAATCCGCTATTGCCAAAACAGTTCCTCGTGCACGCGCGAGATCACGCCTTTATCTTTGGGTGCATCCGGACGAGGAGGGGTGAGACCGTCGGTTGGCGCGTTTTCTGCCACGATGTTCGCATAGATTCGATTCGGCCGTGCCGAAGGCTTGCAGCTCGCGGTTTGGTTGGGGAGCCCGGCGCGTGTCGTCCGGCAGTCGTCGCGCGTCGGGCCGCTTCCAGGTGACGAGGAGAGGTGAGGGCGCCGGTTTCACGCCGGCGGGTTTTTCTTGCGATGGTACTGCGCGACCGCTCTAGGTTGTCGCTATTGGTTTAAAAATCTCCAACTCGGCCCTGGTTTTCAGAGGGGTAAGGCAATGAGCATTTTCCCGCATCTTGCCGTGCTGGGTTTGGCGGCAGCTCTCAGTTCGCCAATCCATCAACATCAAATTGATTTCACGGCGACTTCTCCTGACGGCATCCAGCGCATCAATCAGCTTTGGCTCGTGACCTACATCAATGAGGCCGGTCTGGAAACTGTCGCTCAGGCAAAGCTAGCGACGGGTGAATACGCACCGCTGATCGCTGCCGATGCTGCGCGGCTGGAAAGCATGATGCCCGCCGCTCATGGTTTGGCGAAAGCCAACAATTTAAAGATGCGCCTCATCAGGCTCACTAACCGGATCGACGTCGAGGACATCGTGCCGTGAGCGGCCTCGGACGTCATCCGGTCCCATCTGTCGGCGCTGATCATCGTCCAATGGCTGCCCTTGTAATCCGAGCAATAGATCAGGAGACCGCGAACGCCAGCGGCACGCATCTCGGCGAAGGTGATTTTCTGCTGGCGGGTGAGGGTGGGCATGCGCCATTGAAGCGCGGCACGAGCGGGTAGGCAACAATAGCAAAACCGCGAACGAAAAACGAATTGGCGGGACCCTCTGCGGGCCTGCGCGCCCTTCGGCGGCCTTTGATCCCCTTGCGTTCACGCCGCGCGCCGATCCAGAAACCGCCTCCGGACGCGTACTTGTTCAATAATTGCAGCAATTTCAGATGTTATCTGCTGGCGCGCCACGGCCGATGAAGATGGGCACTATTGCTTCGCCGTTGCGCTATGACGTGCGCCTCAAGAATGCGCTGCAGCCCGCGAATGCACTCATTCCCCGGCCGTCGGCGCTATGACTGCGCAGAGTCCTCGCCTGCTCAAGCACTGAAGACGAAGCGTGTCCCCGTGTAGGAGCGCAGAAGCTTGTTCGGCATCTCGGCCTTGGCCATCTCGTAGAACGGCTCGCCAGTGCAGTGCAGTGGAATGACGTAGTCGATGTCGATATTCTTGAGCGCTGTGATCGTCTCGCGCACATAGTCTTCCTTATAGGGCGCGAGGTGGAATCCGCCGATCACCGCATGAACCTTGTTGACGCCCGAAGCCGCTTGGGCCTGCTTGATCGCGTTGATCACCCCGCGATGACTGCAAGAGGTCAATACGATCAATCCGCGGCCTCTTAGATTGAACGCGGTCGCGATCTCATGCCGGAACTGGTCCGGGATGACCGCCTTCGCCCGTTCGTCCTCCGGGAGCTTGTCGGCATAGCAGCCGATGCCATGGTCCACGCCGATCTTCATCGCACTGGGTGACAGCAGCTTCTCAAAGCTCGTCTGGCCGATAGGGCCCGTGGTGAAGCCATGGCCGGCGACGAGTGCCGGTCCTTCTGCGTAGGTCACCGCCACATTGGCGTTCTCCAGCGCTTTGCGATCCACGGCTCCAAAGTCGCCGCGCACCGGCGGAGCCGTCCATTCGCGCGAGCAGAATGCCTCTTCGCCGCCGACGTAGATTGGCAGCTTGGCTTTCAGCTTGCCATTGTTTTGCTGCAAGAAGCCGGCGAGGCCACCAAAATGATCGTAGTGACCGTGGCTCAAGACAAGGGCGTCAAGCGCGGCCGGATCTATGCCCACGAGATTGGCGTTGTTGACCAGCGCGTCCGGTGTGAAACCGAAATCCATCAGGAGATTTCGTGTTTCGGTGGCGCGCCGCGACTCGACGTGCATCGAGAGGCCGAACTCACTGATCAGCGTTTTACCGGGTGGCTTGCCGTCTCCGATGCCCCAACCGAAGTGTTCGATCTCGACATCGGTAAGCTTACGGCTCGGCGCGACAGCGAATTGATAGCTGTCGACGACCACACGCACTGCCACGCGATCGATCTCCGGAACCTTGCCGGCGATCGTCTCCGCGCGTACTGGCTTCGTGCTGCCCAACAGCGTCGCCACAATGGCGCTGAAGAGCGCGGCGCCGCCGCCACACACCACGTCGCGTCGATGTATTGCGTTGCACTGGCAAATTAACATGGTCAAATCCTCCATTTGCGTGGCCTTGGCTGCCGCAAGGCGTCACGCGGAAGCGCGCTCCAGGGCGGAGGCGTTGGGGTGCCGAACACGCCAGCGTCTGGCAGCCCGCACACCGAGGATTGAAGGCATCCTATCGCGCGCTGGACGCCACGGCGAGTCTCATTCGGGACGAGCGAGACCAAGGGCAGTTTCGACGGCAAGATAAAAGCGACGGTGTCGCTCCGGGCCGTCGGGGGTCGTAAGTCTCTGTTTGGACATTGTTTTGAATGGTACTGTAACGGCACCCTACAAAACGCCCCAGTGCCGCTTCAACGGAAAAGGCATTTGGAATCAATATCCCGAGCGCCACCCATCGCAGCATAGCGGTTTGCCGCGCGTGCTAGGGACGATGTCCGGCGATGATCGCATGGGAGGCCGCTGCCGGACCAACGGTGCGCCGTCAAGGCTCGCGCTTCGCGCGACCGGCTCGGCCGGCTTGCGGCCTTGACTGCGCTCCGTTGGCCCGGCCTTTTGGCTTCCATGCGTTCATGGCTTGCTGTGCGCGATTGCGCTCAAGCTGCAGAGGAAGTACGAGGTCGCAGCACTGCAGCGTGATGTGGCGTGGACTTCGGTTGTTCTGCGGATCGGCCAGGCTTGCCACAGTGGCGCCATGGCTCCCTCTCACAAATCGCGGCAACGGCGCGCGCCGGTCCGCGCGCCACTCGACGATCTCTACGACTAAGCGCGTGCGCCCGCGCGTCCTGGCCGACGGACAAAGTGCGCTTCGGTGATATGGGCGGTGACGGATGATTGGCCGAAGGACGTACCGGTGACCGAAACTGAGATCGACGTGTTCGAAGCGTGGTTCGGCGATCTGTTCGACGAGCTATTTGGAGACGGCTGAGGGGACATCACCATGGCAGCGGCAGTTCGGGCGGCTCTCTACCTCCGAGTCTCGACGGGGCGGCAAGCCGACAGCGATCTCTCCATCCCGGATCAGCGCCGCCAGGCGAAAGGCTACTGCGCGTCGCGCGACTGGGAGATTGTCGCCGACTATGTCGAGCCCGGCGCGTCCGCGACCGACGATCGGCGGCCGGAGTTCCAGAGCATGATCGACGCCGCGACCACCAAGCCGCGGGCATTCGACATGATCGTGGTCCACAGCTTCAGCCGGTTCTTCCGCGATCAGTTCCAGCTCGAGTTCTACGTGCGCCGGCTTGCCAAGAACGGCGTGCGGCTGGTGTCGATCACACAGGAGCTCGGCGGCGACCCGATGAGCAACATGATCCGCCAGATCATGGCGCTGTTCGACGAATACCAGTCCAAGGAGAACGCCAAGCATACGCTGCGGGCGATGAAGGAGAACGCGCGCCAAGGCTTCTGGAACGGCGCGCTAGCGCCGATCGGCTACCGCACCGTGGAAGCCGCCGAGCAGCGCGGCCACCGCACGAAGAAGACACTGGAGATCGATCCCATCCAGGCCGAAACCGTGCGGCCGATCTTTCGCCTCGCGCGCGAGGGAAATGGCTCATTGGGACCAATGGGCGTCAAATCCATAGCGAAACACCTGAATGAAAGTGGCATCCGAACGAGCGACGGCGGACGCTGGGGCGTCGATGCCGTGCACAAGGTGCTTACGCGAACGACGTATATCGGCCGCCACCGCTTCAACACCAAATATTGGAAAACGCGCGAGCGCAAACCCGAGGCTGAAGTGGTCGAAATGGCCGCGCCGCCGATCATCGACGTGGCCGAGTTCCCAGCGCGTCGAAGTGGACGCGAAAGAGGTTCGCATTATGGGATCGAAAAGTGTGCTCCTGCGCACGCTTGTCGCGGCTTCAAGCGCAAAAATGGCAGGTTTTGGAGTGCCCAGTTTTGTACCGAAGTGGCGCGCTCGGAGAGATTCGAACTCCCGACCCTCGGATTCGAAGTCCGATGCTCTATCCAGCTGAGCTACGAGCGCGAGTGGGCTCGATTAGCAGACTTGGCCCGAGAGGGCTACCCCCGGAATGCCATCCAAACACCGCGTTGGGCAGCCAGGGTGTCCGGATCGGCACATAGGTGATGATGCCGAGCACCATCGGCAGCAGGATCAGAAACGGCAGGATGCCGCGGATCACCTCGCCGATCGGCGCCGGGGAGATCGTCGAGAGCCCAAACAGATTGAGCCCGACCGGCGGGTGCACCAGTCCGATTTCCATATTATGCATGAAGATGATCGAAGCGGTTGCAGCGCCGGCGCTCGTTTCCGCAGCATGCTCACCGGCGACCTGCCACCGCGTTGACTGGATACGTCACCTGCGGGGGTATCGGACGAGCTCGCTGATCCCGGCAATCCACGCCTGAAAGCTCTCAAACCGGAGAACGCAAACTACTCTTCCAGAGCTGAACTCGCGGCCGAGCCTCCCGTTCTTTTGGACCACTTACGGGCGTCGCCTCACGACGCACCGTCTGCATCCACCGGCAGGGTAAACTGAAACGTGGCACCGTGGGGTACGTTTGCCGCGGCCCACAGCCGGCCATCGTGGGCTTCCATGATCGAACGGCAGATCGAGAGTCCCATACCCATGCCGCCGGATTTTGTAGTGAAGAAGGGATTGAACAGCCGGTCCGCATTCTCGGCGGAGATCCCGACGCCGCAATCCTTCACACTTACGAGCACTTGCTGTGTCTCGTCCCGACGGGATAGGATCACCAGTTCGCGCGGCCGCTCCGTGATCGATCGCATGGCTTCAATGCCATTCATCACCAAGTTGATAATCACCTGCTGCAGTTGAACCCGATCACCCAGGATCATGGGTAGAGCGGGTGCCAATTCCATTCGCAACGACACCTGGAGGCTCGTTAACTCACGGTGCACCAGCGCGATGACCTCGCTAATGACGTCATTGATGTCGAGCGGCGCCTTCTCAATGTCAGTCTTGTTCGCGAGCGCCCGGATCCGCCGGATCACCTCGCTCGCCCGATTGCCGTCGTCGATGATCCATTCCACCGAGCGGCGCACACCGTCCAGGTCGGGCGTTCCGCGGTCGAGCCAGCGCAGACAGGCCTCGGCGTTGGCGACGACGGCGGCGAGCGGCTGGTTCACTTCATGGGCAATCGAGGCCGTGAGCCGTCCCATGGTCGCGACGCGGTTGGCATGCGCCAGCGCCATTTGCATGTCACGGTAGCGCCGGTCGTTTTCGCGTGCTTCTGCTTCCGCCCGCTTGCGCTCGGTGATATCGTTGTTGATGATCAGGATCGCAACCGGCGCGCTGCTCTCGTCACGCTGCAAAGACCACCGGCTGGCGACGACAACCTGGCTGCCGTCCTTCTTGGTCTGCACAAGCTCGCCTTCCCAGCGGCCTGCCTCGATAACCTCTTCCTCGATCTGCGCGAGGGGTACCTGGAAGATGGTCTTGAGCAACTCCAGAATGACTCTGCCAACCGCTTGCTCCGCCGGCCATCCGTACAATTCCTCTGCGCCGCGGTTCCAGTACTTGGCGTTTCCATTCATATCGCGGACGAAGATGGCGTCATGCGTGAGATTCAGCAGGTTCGCCTGCTCGCGCAGGGCAGCTTCGGCCTGCTGCTCGGCACGCAGGCGCACGACGCGAATGCTTTCGGCGTTCTTTAGGCCGACCGAACGCAGCAGGCTCTCCTCGTTATCCCGTGTCATGATGAGCCACCTCGGATCAGATTCTCGGCCAGTGCCGTACCCAATACTCGGGCGCGAATCTTTGCGAAGGCGGTATCGCGGCTCGTCGAGGTGTCGTCGCTGAACGGCGCGAAACCGCAGTCGTCAGTCGTACCGAGTTGCTCGATCGGTATGTACTCTGACGCTTCCAGTACACGGTCGCGCACTTCTTCCGCCGATTCAATGCTTGCGCGGATGGGGGAAATGACGCCGACAAAGATCCTCTGATTGGGTTTCAGGTATTTGCGGATGATCTTTAGAACTCGCTGACGGTCCTGCTCGCAGGCAAGCGCAACATAAAAATTTCCTGCCTTCAGCTCAAAGAACCTGGGCAGCAAATTTGCGTAATCGACCTCCGCGCTGTGCGTCGCATGGAAATCGCCCCCGGGACACGTATGAACCCCGATGCGGCTGCGCTCTACTGGTGAGAAACGCGACAGCGCGAGGTTGTTGAGGTCAATGAAACTGTCAAGGAGCTGCCCGGACGGGTCGATCTTCATGGCGAGCCGCGCTTCGGTAAAGTCTATCTGAACTTTATGCGCTCCTTTTTGCAGGCAACGTCGTATCTCGGTTTCATGCTCGCGCAGCAGATCTTCGATGAATTGCTCCCGCGGATAGTCTGGAATGCCTTCGGCTGGGTACATCAGGCTCAGGGCCGATGGCGATATCACCGCCTGCTTGACCGGCACGTGCGCATAGCGCGCGGCCACATCGAGGTACGAATCTGCGTAGCGCAAATAACGAAATGGACCGCGCGTGAGCCGCAACATGCGGCGGCTATGACCGTCCGAGAACGGGATTTTGAATCCGTCCGCGGACGTGTTCGGAAGCCCATGTACGCAGTATGTCAGGAAGTTGTGATACTTCTTCTGCTCGCCATCCGAGACGACCGGAGAGCCTGTGGCTTCGAACCGTTCGATCGTATCTCGAACTGCATCCTCGTAAGGCGCGGCGAGCGCGGGGTCCTCGCTGTCGACTTGGGCGAGTTTCTGGAGGAGATCAGGAGGCCTCGGAATGCTGCCAATGGGTTCCGAGGGTATGGCGATCGGGGCCGGCTCAACGTAGGTCATGCATGCACTTCCCACTTCACTCACAGAATGAAACCGAAAGTTTCGCCGCCCACTATTGGGTAACCAGGACCGGTCGTGGACCTTCGGTGACCTCTCCGATATTGCTGCCCAGCTCGTTGGGGTATTTGGATCATAGCCGGGTAGCCGAGCGCGGTCCTCCCGTTTTTGCGACTGCCGGCTTTGTGCAGAAGTTATCGCTTCCGACGGCGAAAGATGATAAATCTTCGGGTCCATGCAGGGGAGCCTCGGGGCGGCAACCGTCGGATTGTCGCGCTGCTGCTCGCGATCGGCCTTGCCTCGTGGCTTGCTTCGGAATCAGAGCAGCCGAAAAAATCCGGTCGAATGACGCTGAACGAGCAGTATTCGTCTGCGTGTGAGCGTCACTTTACACGACCAAGACCCATAGGTGACATTCGGTTAGGCAACTCGTCCAAATCGGGGCGAGAAGTCCTTCGCGCCACCGGCCGACGAAATCCGCACATTGTCGCGGGCTCCCCACAGGCATATCCTCACACCAGCCGGAAGCGCAGGTGGGAGATTGAGATGGATGATCGAACCGTGCGGGTGGCGCTGGCGCGCCATTGGGATGCTTCGGACGCGAGCGATTTCAAGCTCGAGCATGAAATCTACCGCGAGGATGCTGTGCTCGATTATCCGCAATCGGGCGAGCGAATCCGCGGCCGGCACAACATTCAAGAGAGCCGATTCGTCCAGCCAAACAAGAAGCGTTTTACGGTCCGGCGAATTATCGGCAGCGGCGATCTCTGGGTCACTGAATTCGTACTCACCTATGACGGCATACCGTCTTACGCGGTGAGCATCATGGAATTCCGCGAAGGACTGGTCGCCAACGAAACGCAATATTTCGCCGATCGGTTTGACCCTGCACCCTCGCGTGCGCATCTTGTCGAGCGAATGGGGAAAAGCACGTCATCCTGAATACCCCGCCGAGGAGAACCCGCCATGCGACGCCGGGATTTCGTCACCTTTCTCGGAGGTGCAGCCGCCTCTTGGCCGCTTGTGGCGCGCGCGCAGCAACCGGCGAAGCTGCCGACCATCGGGTTCCTCGGCTCTGGCACGCCGTCGACCCAAAGCAACCGGGTTGCTGCCTTCGCGCAGCAGCTACATGATCTCGGCTGGGTCGAAGGCCGCAACCTCGTTATTGAATATCGCTGGGCGGAAGCGCGCCGCGGGCGCGCCGACGAAATCGCGGCCGAGTTTGCCCGGCTCAATGTGGATGTGATCGTCACTTCGGGCGCCGTCAATATCATTGCGGCAAAGCAGGCCGCGCCGGCCACCCCGATCGTGTTTGCGGTGACGGCGGATCCGGTGGCCGCGGGCCTCGTCGCCAGCCTTGCGCGGCCGGGCGGCAACATCACCGGCCTGTCATCGCAAGGGACCGACTACGCCGGCAAGCAGATTGACCTCCTGCGCGAGCTTGTCCCGACGCTGCGCCGCTTGGGAGTCATCGCCAATACTGGCAGTCCCGGCGCGACGGCCGAGATGCGGGCGTTTGAAGAGACCGCCCGCAAGCTCAATTTCGAAGTCTCGATTTTCGAAATCCGGAAGGTTGATGATATCGCGCCCGCCTTCGCGGCGCTCACGGGCCGGGTGGACGCGCTCGATGTCGTGCCAGACCCGCTCACGCTCAGCTACCGGCTTCAGCTCATCAGTCTTGCGCTCGCCGCGCGCCTGCCGACCATTTACGGCACCCGAGAGTATCCCGAAGTCGGAGGCCTGATATCCTTTGGACCAAACCTTGAGGACCTCTATCGCCGCGCCGCTGCCTTCGTCGACAAGATTTTGCGTGGCACCAAGCCGGCCGACATCCCGGTCGAGCAGCCGACCAAGTTCGATTTGATTATCAACCTCAAGACCGCGAAGGCGATTGGCATTGAGATGCCGCCCACTCTCTTGGCCCGCGCCGACGAGGTGATCGAATGAAGGCTAGTGATTGCTGTGAATTGCTTGTTTCGGCCGAGGCCACACGAAGTCTCTTTTTGTCGGATGATCGAATATCCGAGTCAGCGGTGCCTCGGTGCTCGAAGTGCGTAGAGTCTTTGGTAGATTCCGCAATCGATAGGGGCTACCCTGGATCGCTCATTTTTGGGGTAGGGCCGCGCATGTAGTTGGGAGTTTTAAATGCTGAATGGCTTTGACAATTACGTCATGGAACTTATGTCCCGCTATTCGCAGAGATCGTTGATCGCCAACAAGTTCATCATCCAGTTCCTCGATCTAAACAGCATCAACCTTCTTCCAATTATTGTCGGCTTGTGGCTGCTTTGGTTTTACAATAAATTTCGGCCTGCGGTCGTCGAGGCGTTCTTTGGCATGTTTGCGGCCATCGCATTAACGAAAGTGATGCAGCTTTTCTTGCCTCAACGGCTCCGGCCCCTTCATTCGGGCAATCCAGACTTTGTCCTGCCACTAGGAGTCGATCCTCATGCGCTTGAGCATTGGAGCTCATTTCCAAGTGACCACGCTGCACTATTCTTCGCGGCGTCGACTGCAATCTGGCGTGTTTCGCGGCCGCTTGGGTCGGCATGCTACGTGTGGTCGATTTTTGTGGTTTGTATTCCCCGCATCTATGCTGGCTACCACTATGCCAGCGATATCATAGCCGGAGCCGCCCTCGGCGTCTTTACAGCTCTTGTCGTCGCGCGCCCCCTTCAGGTTGCGCTCATGCCCTGGATCGCGGCTGTGGAGAAGAAATACGCGCCTGTCTTCTATGCAATGTTCTTCGTTGTATCCTACGAATTTATGACATTGTTCATTGAGGCACGCCGCGTGGGCACCGCCATCAAGAACCTGTTGCTCTAGTTGCTCTACCCACCCCGACAAGAATTTTCACTTTATGGTGACGGAGAGAGCTGCGGATACCCCGAGGAGTGCGGTTTATGCTACAGTTTGCCGGTGCTTCAGGGGGGATATCTCAGAGGAGCTGACTATGACCAGAAGCATTGTTATCAGTCTTGCCGTCCTCGCTCTCGCTCCTTCTGGCGCTTAGGCCGCGCAGCGGACTCATCATCGCGACGCGATGAATGCAAATGCCCGTGTGGGTGCGCCTGCGGTCGTCTGACCCGGCTTCTATTGACCATGCTCGGCCAAATTATCGTGACACTCACGTCCGCGGGCTCGGGCATGGAAGCACCTCTCAAGGTTTCCATATGGTGACGTTGGTGAAGCATTTGATCTGTCGCAACGCGCGCGACAAGCGAAGGCAAATCGTTTTCAAAATGGGGCAAGCAGGCAATGGAGAAAAACCATGAAGCAGATGAGTCTGACATCAGTCGCTATTGCAGCCTCGACGTTTGCGTGTGCGGCGCTGCTCTCCTTCGGCTGGTCTGAGCAAGGCGGCCTCTCGCTATCAGTCGAGAAGGCCGAAGCACGGGTCGGTCGTCCCCTGACCCCGGTGAGCGTTGCGGGCGTGGCGCGCCGGCAAAACCGGCGGGCTGCCTACGGCGCCGGTGTAGTCGGCGCAGGCGCCGCAGCGGTCGGCACGGCTGCCGCGGTCGCGGCCACCTCACCCAACTGGGGATGGGGAGGCGACCCCTACCGCACGGGCACAGGTTACTACGCCGGTGGTCCTTACTATAGTGGTCCTGTTCGGGGAGCCAGGGCGGCCTACTATGGCGGTGCCGCTGTGGGTGCGGCTCCGGTCGGCTGGTCGGGCGGCGTGAGTAGCAGCGATCACGCCACGTATATCAAAAATCTACACGACGCCGGGTATAATCCGAAGAGCGATTACGGCGCGAACGGGATCCTGAAGACGCAATAGCGTCTGGTCTCGTCGTCCATCTTCGTCTTCGGTGGGTCCACGCTGCGATGACAGCATCGGAGGCCGGGGCCTGTTTGCGTCTGGCGACCCTGCCAAGTGTCGCCTCGCAAATGCCCCTTGACGATGTGCTCGGGATGATGTGCCCGGGCATGTTGGATGTTGGCCGATGAAGCGGGCACGTCGAGTGCACCGTGAAGTATGATCTAATCGGCGAGTGTTGAACGGCTCCACGCTCTCAAAGTGCACACCTTCCACGTCCCGAAAGTACTTCACCACCGTCGTCAGGTATTGAACGAAACTCTCGACCATCGCCGGCTGCAGGTTGTCCTCGTGTTACTTACTGCCGGAGGCACAGCCGCTAACAGTCATCCAATAAGGGGGTGATACCGAGAACGCCTCGAAGAGGTTGGCGCCTCGCTTTTTCGCCTCATGCAGCATCCGGCGTTGCGCGGCGTCACGGGTCCAATCGAAGGGAGCGCCAGGCCCGAATTGAAAGCCATCCATCTGAGCGTCCGGGCGCATGTGGGTGTGACTTGGATCGTCGCCACCGCCGATGTTGTAACGGGCTACAGTGAACCCGAGCGTCAGCCGAGTGATCGGATCGCCATACAGCAGATCCATATACTGACCCTGAATGTTAGGGTCCTTGATTTGCGCGGGCTGCCGCCCCCCACCGTACAAATCATTCGCCTCCCATGCGAGAGACATGCCCCATCCGCGAAAGGTTTGCGCCGGCCGCGCGACGACGCGACCCGAATCCGCTGCGGCAGGCGACACCAGAAGAAGCGCCAAGAGCCAGGTTATCGATTGAAGCACTGCTCGTCCCGCTTTCATGCGCCAACATCGCTCGACGCTAGATACTGCAAATCGCAGCATAGCGGTTCATTGTGAAACGGAAGCCGGCAAGTAAGCTACCAACGACGATCGGCTTCGCTCTGGCGAGCAGGAGGCAGGCACCTATGCATCGGCCATTTGCAGCGCGTTCACAACACATTCAGCTTGAAACCCTAACTTACCTGTATTCAATCGGAGGCTGCCCATGCGACTTCTATTGAGTGTTGTCCTCGCGGCAGGTTCACTCGTCTTCGCGATCGCGGCGCTGGCGCAATCCACCACGACGCCGAGTGTCCCGGTCAACCCCGCGGCCCCGGTGCCGGTCGCCGGCGGTAAGCGATTTGCCTGCCAGGCCGCGTCGCGGGAGTTCAAGGGCCAGGAGCAAAAGGACCAGATGCAGCTCTGCATGGCGCAGGCGCGTGTCGACTGCCTGAAACAGGCGATCGATCAGAAGATCATCGGTCCGCAGCGACGGGACTTTATAAAAAACTGCGTGCAGGACGTGCCCGCCCAGTAGCCGCAGCGATACGGCGATCGCTGCAGCCCATCTTTAAAACCTGAAATGACGCCGGGCGTCTTTTGAAGCAGGGAGCGTCTTTAGAAGCAGGGGTGCCTCTGGCCGTCCTGGCCGATATAGGTCGCCGAGCCCTGGTAACAGTAATTGGTCGAGGGGCCGTCATAGTAGGCGAAGGTACCGGGTTGCGGCCCCGGCCCGTAATTGTGGTTGTAGCTGATCGGGTAGGGCAGGCCGTAATTCGCGCCATGGGCGTGGTGATGGTGGTGGGTCCGCGCCTGCGCGAGGCTGGGTGTTGCGGCCAGCGCGACCAGCATGGCGGCGGCTGAAAGGAGGTTCGGTCTCTTCATCTGGGTTTCTCCGGCAGGGGCGAGGGAACAAGGCATTTTAGGCCAGTTGGTGTCCGTATCCAGACCAGAATGCCCGGAAAAGATGAGGGAAATTCGTCACAGTACGGGAATTTTCACCGCCCCCGGCATGCTTAACGAAATTCCAACACACTGCGGCCAGAGTTGTGCCGTCTGGTCCGCCCTCGGGACCCGGCTTTCCCGCGTTCCGACAGGCCTTCCGGCACCCGACCGATCCATGCGCATCACGCCCCTTGCCCTGTTGTTATCATCGCTTCTGGCCGCGGCGCCGGCGCGCGCCGACCTGCATATCACCCGGGATCACGGCGGCTATGTCGAGGAATACAAGGCGAAGTACAAGCTGATCCGCGATCGCCACGAGCGCGTCATTATCGACGGCATCTGCAATTCCGCCTGCACGCTGGTGTTCGGCATCGTGCCGATGAACAAGATCTGCGTCACCCCGCGCGCCAGCCTCGGCTTCCATCTGGCCTATTACGACAAGGCCTTCACCTTCGGCATCAAGGTGACGAGCTCGGAGGGGACCTCCGACCTGATGTCCTATTATCCCGACACCGTGAAGGACTGGATCCGACGCAACGGCGGGCTCACCACCGAGATGAAGAAGATCAAGAACGGCGCAGAGCTCTGGAAGATCGTCGATCCCTGCCCGGAAGAGTGGTGAGCCGGCTTGGCGACTTGTAGGTCGTCACACCGACAGCCGTGCAGCACACCATGAAGGTAGCCCGGTGCGATGGCGCTTGGCGACAAACTCCGGCGGCCTTCTAAAGCACATTTTAATGGGCATCGGCGGCTCGCGAACCCACATCAGAATTGTGCCGGATACCTCCTTCCGGCACCTTACGGAACGGCCTCAGCTTACTCCATGCTCACGCTGGGGCCGTTTCTTTGCCATCTGGAATCACGCCGATTTGAGCATCTGGTGAGATCAACTCACCTTGGCGCGCGCGTCATTGCGGCAAAAAAAGGCGCCGACCTTCGTCCGGATTTCGAATGGGCGGCCCGGCGCGCGACGAGGTCACGCGCCAGGCCTGACCATTCCTCTTTGGCCCGCGAGGTTTGGCTGGATCGACCGTAAGAGTGATTCGTGGCGAAAGTCCTGCAAACAACGGCAAGCCACGAAATGTCCACTCTGCGACACCGTGAAGGAATGGATCCGACGCAACGGCGGGCTCACCACCGAGATGAAGAAGATCAAGAACGGCGAAGAGCCCTGGAAGATCGTCGATCCCTGCCCGGAAGAGTGGTGATCCGGGCGTGGACTCATAAGCTGAGGCAACGCGGGCGCTGCTCGATATTTGTCGGGTATTTTTGAGGGTTGCAATTTCCGTTGTCCGGGTGTTGCCCGCGCGGGCGGATTTCATCAACGCGTCGTCCTCGCAAGACGAATGCGCCCGATCAAACCAGCGCCTATCTGCAGGACCACGCCAATCATCCACCAGGACCCGACCATGTACTCGGAGCTGCCTCGCAGGGTCTCGTCGAACACGAAGGCATAAACCGAGATCAGCGCAGCGATGGTGGCAAGAAACGTTCCGATCTTGGAAAGCAGTTCAATCGAATCGATCCTTCGGCGGTCGAGCTCAGGCTCGGTGAGCGAAGCGCGCAGATGCGGGAGATCGATACCAAGATAGAAGCCGAGTATCCCGACCAGAACCATCAGGGCGATAAAGCCCACGGAATCGAACAGCTCGGCATTGGTCATGGTCAGTTGCGCCGCGACGAAGGTCCCGCACATCGCGCCTGCCATCGAAAGTCCAAGGCGTCCCGTGACTTGGACGATCTGTACGATCAGCGAGTCGTCATCGATTTTGGTCGGCTTGTTGCTTGACATGGTTCTCTCCCTCAATTGACGGATGGTGACGGAGCCGCGCCATGACGATCTGACGTTCCCGGTGCTGATGCTGCTGCACCGGCACCCCAAATCGCCGCGCTCACCTCACGCTGCTATTTTGCGCGAGCCGTCAGCAAGGAAGACCGGCAAACAGGCGACAACATTCCCTGCAAACGGGGCTTTGCTAATCACGCTTCAGCGAGCGCGACGTTACCGGCTTTACATCCGATGAGCACAAGCGGCGGCGGTGCGGGGACCACTGCACTGGAAACGGGACGCGCCATCCCTTTACCGGGTTTCTTCAACGCATTTCCGGGAAGTGAGAATCCGATTGGACATGCGAAGTGCACTGATCCGTTCAAAGCAGTGCTGACGATCACTTCAAGGTGAGCGTGATATCGAGTGATCCGATAATCACCGCAGCTCGCGCTTCGTTGAAGGCGCGTGATGAAATATCTGCCGAGCCACGCCGCACTAGACACTGTGGAGTCGAGCTTCCTTGGCTTCCGTCAGCATATGGAGAAAACAAATGATCAAAGTGACCTTCGTGTCGGCCGCGCTGATCGCGGCGGCCGTATTCACCACTCAGGCCATGGCTGCCCGCAGCAGCGATGCCGCGGCACGGCGCGCCACGACCAGGAGCCATACCATCGTGGATTGTGTGCGGGCTCCGAATGTCGGCGCGTTTGCCTCGAATCCCTATGCTGTCCCGCCTTGCATGCCCAACACCACCAACTGATACGTACGAAGAATCGGGCTGGCAGACCTCGCCAGCCCGATCATTCGCCCAAAATTTCTCCGCCGCGCCTCCAGACTTTGCGATTTAGCAGCCCCGACAAACGCTGTTGATCTTGCGGTCGACGTTCGCGTCTTCTTCATCAAGACCCAGCTGGGACGTGGATGTGGGAACATCGACGGCGCGCGGCTGGCGGTGGCCTACCGGTGCCGACCAAGGTCTGGTTGAAGTTTCGAATCCTATCTTTGATGGAGGGCTGGGTGGTGCTGATGCCGTTACGTCCGCTGTTCCCCGACCGACAACGATGATTTCTCGTCGCTGAGCTGGTGTAGATGCGGCTCCTGGATTTCCGTCCTGACGGGAAGAGGCGTATGCGCCCGGCTCGTGAATAGGGATTTCTGCGAGTGAGGGTGTTCCGTTCGCCGTTGACAGAATTGCAATCACGCCAAGTAATGCAAATTTGGTCATCGAGTGTCTCCGTGTAGTTGCCGCTGCGCGTGAGCGCTTTCGACAACCAGACTTGCGTTGGAGCCCTGATATTTCCCGAAACACCGAATAGTGAGAACTCGCCAACTATCGCGACAAACCATCTGTCGCGCGTTCTCATCTGGACGTCTTGCAAACTGTCTGACGCGTTAGGTTGGCAAGCCTGCGCGCGAGTTTACGGAGGCCAGGGGTTAGACGAGAAAGGATGGCGTCATTAGCAGCCGCGGCAGATGCTACGCATTGAATCAAGGTAACGAGTTCGGAACGTCAGACCTGATGTCCTATTATGGCTGGGCTGCCTCAACGCCAGAGAGCCACGGTAAAGCGCTTTTGATTGAAGAAGCTGCCAGTGCCGGCGTAGTGTTCGGCCCACCAATTCTGTTGAGCGTTGCCGGCGGATATCTCGGGATGAACGTTTGCAAGCCGCTGACGATCCATAAAGTTGCGCACTCGATCCCCGTCGAAACCGGCGGCTGCGCGAATTTGCACGCGTTTCCGGTCGAGGGCACGCGGCCCGACCTGAAGAAGTTCAAGGAATGCATCGCGTGCTCCCCAACGACAGCGATCCAGCCAAAGCCGCCGCTGGAGCGCTGAACAGGGACACTGACCATGATCCGATGCGTGCGCCTCTGGACCGCGGAAGACCGCAATTCCCATTTCGAGGAGGGCGTGATTGATCTCGCGCCCGGCGTGCGCGGCGATTGGCTGAGCGAGAAGGTCGGCGCGGCGAGCATCTCCTTGCAGGAGACGGCGTCCGGCGGCTCATTCGCCTGGCACACGGCGCCGGTGCGGCAACTGGTCATTACCTTGAGCGGCACGCTGGATTTCCAGACCCGCGAGGGCAAGCATTTCATGCTTCGCCCCGGTGACATCCTGCTCGCGGAGGATACCGCCGGTTCCGGGCACAGCTGGCGGCTGACCGACGACCAGTCATGGCGCCGCGCCTATGTCGTGCTTCAGCCCGACGCGGCGGTGCCGTTCCGCGCCGCAGGCCACCAGCCGGGCAAGACATAACGGAGAAAAGAGAAGGCTTTTTCAAAAATCGAAGGGAGACGGCAGCATGAGTACCGAACCGGACGTCGTCCTGATTGGCGCAGGCATCATGAGCTCGACCGTCGGCGTTTTCCTGAAAGAACTGGAGCCGTCGTTCTCCATCGCCATGTTCGAGACGCTGGAGGACTGCGCGCTGGAGAGCTCGGAGGCCTGGAACAACGCAGGCACCGGCCACGCCGCCAATTGCGAGATGAACTACACGCCCGAGCGGCCGGACGGCAGCGTCGATATCTCCAGGGCGTTGCAGGTCAATGTCGAGTTCGACCTGTCAAGGCAATTCTGGACGTATCTGGTGAAGAAGGGGTCGATCGCCGATCCGCGCAGCTTCATCCATCCGGTGCCGCACATGAGTTTCGTGCACGATGCCGGCAACGTCGCGTTTCTGAAGAAGCGCTACGCCGCGATGTCGGCCCATCATTGCTATGAGGGCATGGAGTACAGCGACGACCGCCGCCAGATCGCCGACTGGGTTCCGCTGGTGACGGAGGGTCGCGCGGCCGAAGAGCCGGTCGCAGCCACGCGCATCATCTCCGGCACCGACGTCGACTACGGCGCGCTCACCCATCATCTCGTGGCGCATTTGCTTGGCCAGCCGGATTGCAGCGTGCACTACAAGACCCGCGTCACCGGCATCGCCCGCGCCGATAACGGGCGCTGGCGCGTCGAGGTGCAGGATCTCGACAGCGGCGAGACGCGCCCGGTCATCGCCAAATTCGTCTTCATCGGCGCGGGCGGCGGCGCGCTGCCGCTGCTGCAGAAATCCGGCATTCCGGAAGGGCACGGCTATGCCGGCTTCCCCGTGAGCGGAATCTGGCTGCGCTGCGACGATTCCGCGATCAACCAGCGCCACCACGCCAAGGTGTACGGCAAGGCCGCGGTCGGTTCGCCGCCGATGTCGATGCCGCATCTCGATACCCGCATCATCGGCGGACAGCATTCGCTGCTGTTCGGTCCCTATGCCGGCTTCTCCAGCAAATTTCTGAAGCACGGTTCGCTGCTCGACCTCGTCGAGTCGATCAGACCGGGCAACGTCAGGCCGCTGATCTCGGTCGCCCGCGACAATTTCGATCTGACCGAATATCTGGTCGAGCAGGTGCTGCAGTCGGAGAGTCACCGCCTGGCGACCCTGGACGAGTACTATCCGAAGGCGGACCCGAAGGACTGGCGGCTGCAGGTCGCCGGACAGCGCGTCCAGATCATCAAGCCCGACGTCAAGCGAGGCGGGCTCCTGGAGTTCGGCACCGAGCTTGTCGGCGCAGCGGACAACTCCCTGGTGGCGCTGCTTGGTGCCTCGCCTGGCGCTTCGACCGCGGCCTTCATCGCGATCGGTGTGTTGCAAAAGTGTTTTTCCGGGGAACTGACGCCGCAGGCATGGCTGCCGAAATTAAAGGAGATGATTCCTTCCTATGGCATTTCTCTGATCGACGACGCCGGCGCCACCCGGAAGGTCCGGGCCGACACAGCGCGGGCGCTCAAGATCGAGGACGTAAACTCGCCGCCCATGCAAGCACAGGGCAGAACCGCAACCGTCCGGTAGGCGGCCTGGAATCCGCTCCAGGCCGTCGCGCCCGCCGCCGACAGTCTTTTGAGTTTGTTGGAGGCCCTGGCTACGGCAACCGGATGCTTTGCGGATGCAGCGCCAGCGCAAACATCCCGAAATATAACGGAGAAGCCGACATGGGTAGCATGAGAAAAGAGACCGACAGCCTCGGTGTGGTTGAAGTGCCCGAGGGCAAGCTGTGGGGTGCGCAAACCCAGCGCTCGCTCGAGCATTTCAGCATCGGTCATGATCTTATCCCTCGCGAGATGATCTCGGCCTATGCGATCTTGAAGAAGGCCGCAGCCATTGCGAACCATGAAGGCAAGCGGCTCGACGACCAGCGCTGCAAATTGATCGTGCAGACATGCGACGAGATACTGTCCGGCCAGCATCACGACATGTTCCCGTTGCATGTGTGGATGACCGGGAGCGGCACTCAGTTCAACATGAACGTTAACGAAGTAATCTCCAACCGCTGCTCCCAACTGGCCGGCACGGCGCTCGGCAGCCACGCGCCGGTTCATCCCAACGATCACGTCAATATGGCGCAATCCTCGAACGATTCGTTCCCTTCGGCGATGTGCATCGCAGCCGCGGTCAACGTAAAGCAGCGCCTCATTCCGGCTGTCGTCGCACTGCGCGACGCTATCAACACCAAGGCCACGGCCTGGGACGACATCGTCAAGATCGGGCGCACCCACATGCAGGACGCGACCCCGCTGACCTTGGGACAGGAATGGTCCGGCTATGGCGGGATGTTGTCCGATGGCCTGGAACGGATCGAATCCGCTCTGCACGGCGTGTATCGGCTGGCGCTGGGCGGGACGGCGGTAGGCACCGGCATCAACTCGGCGCCCGGATTTGCCGAAGCGGCAGCGGCCGAAATCACGAAGCTGACCGGTCTGCCCTTCGTCACCGCGCCCAACAAGTTCACGGTTCAAGGCTCTCATGATGCGCTCGTGCAGCTTTCCGGAACGCTGCGGACGTTGGCGGTCTCGCTCTACAAGATCGCCAACGACATCCGCCTGATGTCGTGCGGGCCGCGTGCCGGATTTGCCGAGCTGGAGATCCCCGAGAATGAGCCGGGCTCTTCGATCATGCCCGGCAAGGTCAATCCGACCCAGTGCGAGGCGCTCGCCATGATCGCGGTTCAGGTGATGGCCAATGACGTGGCGGTCGGCTTCGGCGGCGCCGGCGGTTACCTGGAAATGAACGTCTACAAGCCGCTGATGATCTTCAACATCTCCCACTCGATCACGATCATGACCGATGGCTGCACCAATTTCCGCAAGTTCCTGGTCGAGCACACCAGGCCGAACCTGAAGAAGATCAACGAATATGTCGAACGCTCGTTGATGCTGGTGACGGCGCTGTCGCCCGTCATCGGCTACGACAAGGCCTCGAAGATCGCCCACTACGCCATGGACAACGACCTCACGCTGAAGGAGGCCGCGTTGAAGCTGGGCTTTGTCAGCGAGGCGGAATTCGATCGCGTTGTCGACCCCAAGAAAATGGTAAAGCCGTACGTGGCGGGTTCCGCCGCGCATTGAGCCGCTGAACGGTTGCGGCCGGCACGCTCGAGCCCGGCTGCCGCCGCGCGGCAGACCCGAGGCGATGGCTGTGAGAAAGCTTCGATGACGGCGGATGAGCGATCTCGATTGGTCCTTGCTTTTGCCAGGGTTCTCTTTGTCAATGGGCAAGCCACGGAACAGACCGTGAGCGCCGCCGAGCGCCTTGCACGAGCGCTGGGACTGCGCGCTACGATCTTGCCGCATTGGGGCGCACTGAATCTCCTGATCGACGACAAGCAGGGCATACTGACGGCCCAAGTTGCGGCCGATCCTGCGGGCGTGGAAATGGACCGCGTGGCTTCGGCCATGCTGGCGATCGATGCCATCGAGCAGGGTCGCCTCACGCCGGGTGCTGCAGTGAAAAACATCGCAGAAATCTCGCGCTCAGCGCCGGCGCCGACATGGCTTTTCGCGTTCGCTGCAGCGGCAGGCGCGGTGGCGTTGGCAGTAATCTTCGGCGTCCAGCATGTCTCGGCTGCGGCGTTGATATTCGTGAGCGCGGGCGCCGGCGCGTTTTTACGCCGCGGATTGGGCCGACTGAGCACAAATCTCCTGCTGCAGCCGTTCTGCGCGGCGGTCCTCGCCGGTATTGTCGGGGCGCTGGCTGTCCGCTACGACCTGAGCTCCTCGTTGCGGCTCGTCGCGGTCTGTCCGTGCATGGTCCTGGTGCCCGGTCCGCACTTTCTCAATGGCGCGCTCGACCTTATCAACGGCCGAATATCGCTTGGTGCCGCCCGCCTGATTTGTGCCGGGCTGATCGTCGTCGCGATCCTGGCGGGGCTTCTGCTCGGGCTGGCGCTGCTCGGCGTATCCTTGCCAACCGACCCGACCGGCAGAGCCATCCCCCTGTGGCAGGACGTCATCGCGGCCGGTGTCGCGGTTGCCGCATACAGCGTGTTTTTTTCGACGCCGCTGCATATGTTGCCGTGGCCGGTTGCCGTCGGGATGTTCGCCCATGCCTTGCGATGGGCCGCTATTACGCAGTTTGGTTTCGGCGTGGCGACCGGCGCCCTGGTCGCTTGCGTGGCGGTCGCGCTGATCCTCACTCCGGTCTCGCGGCGATCGCACATGCCGTTTGCCGCTATCGGCTTTGCTTCCGTGGTGTCGCTGATGCCCGGTGTTTACCTGTTCAGGATGGCCAGCGGTCTGCTGCAGATGGCGAGCGGCTCGCCGGCGACATTGGATATGCTCAGCGCGACCATTGCCGACGGCCTGATTGCTGCCATGATCATCCTGGCGATGAGCTTTGGTCTCATCGTTCCAAAGTTGGCTGTCGACTATCTGGCAGACCATTTGCCGCGGGCCAAACCATAGCGGGCCAAACCATAGGAGGTGAGCGGCCGTCCCCGCGCTGCCAACAAGCTCCGGCGGGCTGCAATCCGCGGCGGTGCGTGGTGGACTGCGCTCACGCTTCGAACAAGCAGGGCTTTGTGGGCCATCGGACAGGGCTACCGCGCCGACACGTCAACTCCGGCCTACGGGTGCTATCTGACGGGCTGCGCCAAAACGGAAAATTCGTGAACAATTTCAAGCTGATTTGGGTCGTCCAGATCGCTTCGTAAAAATATTCCGCTTCCTGATTTGCCCAAATCACCTCTAGAACTCACGCCGTCTCGTCCCACTCAGAGGGGCGGCTCGCGATCGTCACGGACGCGGGGCGGGATGCGGTGGACGCGAGTGGCGCCAAAGACGAGGGCGCCTTCCTGCGGACGGCAAAATCGTGTGGTCCTGACACCCCGACGCTGGTGTCAAGTTCTTGAGAAGCAAGCTTCTTGGGGGCGACGGTGGCAAGAAAGCCCGGCTCACCGGGGAGAGCACGATATAAGCCGTAAAACCATTGCGCGGGGAGTGCCGGGTGATTCCGGTGTGACCTGACTAACGCGTGTGCGCTCTACCACTACCATTGCACGCGCGGCTATCGGGCGCATCGGGCGCCCGGCATTCCCTGCGCCCTCTGATTTCAGGGGGTAAGGAATTAAAGGCAAAACTCGTGCGCAATGCGCGGCGAGATCGCGAAGCTGTATGTGTTTGAAATTCGAATCCGTCGCGCATCCCAAAAATCGCAAATGGGCATTGTCGCCCGATGAATGATCGGGCACTCAAGGCGGCAATGAATCAAGATCTCGAAAAATTTGCCGCGCGCGCGGCGCCGGCGGTTTTTGTCGTGCTCTGGAGTACCGGCTTCATCGCCACCAAATATGTGCTGCGCGATGCCGAGCCGCTGACCTATCTCGCGATCCGCATGTCCGTGGTGGTCGGCTTGATGGCAATCATCGCGGCAATCGCGCGGCCGCGATGGCCCGACGCGACCGGCATCGGCCACAGCGCGGTTGCCGGCATTCTGGTGCATGGGATTTATCTCGGCGGCACTGCGATTGCGATTTCGCATTCGATCCCGGCCGGGCTGTCGGCGCTGATCCCGGGCCTGCAGCCGATCCTGACCTCGACGATCGCGAACCGCTGGCTCGGCGAGCGGGTGACGCCGCTGCAATGGGGCGGGCTGTTGCTCGGGCTCGGCGGCGTGGTGCTGATCCTGCACAATCGCCCGATGGGCGGGGACGCCGGCTGGGGCTGGCTCGCCTCGGGCGTGTCGCTGGTCAGCATCACTCTGGGCACACTGTATCAGCGGCGCTATTGCGGCAAGATCGACTGGCGCGCCGGCAATCTCGTGCAATACGTCACGGTCACGGTGCTCTATGCCGCCGGCGCCGTTCTGTTCGAGAACAATGTCGTGCACTGGACTGGCGAGTTCGTGCTGGCTTTGGCCTGGCTTGCGGTGGTGCTGTCGATCGGATCGATCGGGCTGTTGTACTGGCTGATCCGGCGGCAGGCGGCGACCTCGGTGGCCAGCCTGTTCTATCTGGTGCCGGCGGTGACCTCGGCGATGGCCTTTGTGCTGTTCGGCGAGCGGCTCGATTGGGTTGCGATCGCGGGCATGGTGGCCTGCGCGGCCGCGGTGTTCCTGGTCAACCGGCGGACGTGAGGATGAGGGTTCAAAACAGGAGATTCAAAACAAAAGCCTTCGGGCTTTCGCGCGAAGGCTTTTGCGGACCAGGCTTTTGCGCCAGCGCTCAGCGCTTCGACTTCTTGGCCTTCTTTTTCTTCTTGGCGGCTTTCTTGACAGCTTTTTTGGCTGACCTCTTGGCCGCGGATTTCTTCGCCGCCTTCTTGGCCGCCTTCTTCGCCTTCTTGGCTTTCTTCGGCATCATTTTCTTGGCGGCCTTCTTCTTGGCCTTCTTGACTGCCGGTTTGGCGGCGGCCTTCGGCGCCACCATGGCGCTCGGCGCGTCCGCCATCGGATCCATAACGGGCTTCTCGTCGTCCATATCGTCCCCCAGGGTTTAAACGAAGCGGCAACGATAGCGGGATTCGCCGATGTGTCAAAGATGCGCCATGTGCTCACGCCGCGCGGAATTCGCGGGGCGCATACCGGATGCCGTGGCGGCACGGAGGGCCGGATGATCGGAGAGGCGCAGATCGCCGCGAAACCGGACGACGCAGGGGGCAGTGGATTTGCCGGCCATCGACCGCGGTGTCGGCAACCGCCCGGCTCGCGATCGCCGATTGGCCGACGCCGAAGCCCTGACGGACTACTTCGGCTGCGGCACGATCCGGATGTACGGCTTGGGCGATTTCCAGCCCTGCGGATAGATCGTCTTGGCCTCGTCGTCGCTGACCGAGCCTGCGATGATGACGTCCTCGCCCTGTTTCCAGTCGGCGGGCGTCGCGACGCGGTGCTTGGCGGTCATCTGCAGCGAATCGATGGAGCGCAGGATCTCCTGGAAATTGCGCCCGGTGGTCATTGGGTAGACCATCACCAGTTTTATCTTTTTGTCCGGCCCGATCACGAAGACGTTGCGGACGGTCTGGTTGTCGGCGGCGGTGCGCGTGGCGGGGTCGCCGGAGGTCGAGGCCGGCAGCATGTCGTACAGTTTCGACACGTTGAAATCGGTATCGCCGATCATCGGATAATTCGGCGCCGCGCCCTGCGTCTCCCGGATGTCCTCGGACCATTTCGCGTGCCGTTCGACGGGGTCGACGCTCAGCCCCATCAGCTTGACGCCGCGCTTGTCGAATTCCGGCTTCAGCCTGGCCAGCGCGCCGAGTTCGGTGGTGCAGACCGGGGTAAAATCCTTCGGGTGCGAGAACAGGAGCGCCCAGCTGCTACCGATCCAGTCATGAAACTTGATCCTGCCGTCGGTGGTTTCGGCCTCGAAATCCGGGGCCACAGCGCCTATCTGAAGAGCCATGTTACGACCTCATGCCATTCAAGTTGCAGGTGAATTTTGTCAGTTGAGTATAGGAGGAGGGGGCGCTCGAAGGAACCGCCGCCGAAAAAAAATAGCAAATCCTTCTCCGCTAGGGAATTCCTAGCATCTTGTTTTGATCCGCGCCCCTGCGGCGAAAAGACCACAGCGGCTGCAAAAGTTCCAATTGCCCCGATATTGCCGTTTATGGCCGCCACCACCCCGGGTCCCGCTGTGGTACGTCGAACCGTGACGGTCCTCACAGCGACAAATGAGCAACCATTTAAGAATCTCGCGAACCGAGTTTCGAATCATTAACCACTCGTTTACGCCCGCACCGACATGCTGGCCCCGAGCAAAAAAACTGAGAAGAAGTAGTACCAATGTCTGCCCCTAAGCTTAAGTCAGCCGCACCGATCGGCGCGGTCGAACCGACGAATATCTCCTGCCGCGATACTGCTGCCCTTGCGCTTGCCGTCGTGCGCGACGGCGTGATCACCGGCGAAGGCCCGACCACCAGGGGCCGCGTCCATTTCTCCCGTGAGCTCGACGCCGATGACGCCGCCTGGTGCGCGCGCATCCTGACCGCGACCGCGGTCGAGCACCAGCCGGTCAGCCGGGCCGAGGCCGAGGCGCTGTTCGAGATCAACGACGCCGCCACTGAGCGCAGCGACGACGGACGTTTTGACGATCTGTTGGCCAAGGCCGTGGTGCACCACGCCGCTTCCGCCTCCGGCCTGCCGGTGCCGCCGCGCACCGTGGCGCTGTCGCCGGAAACCGCGATCGAGAGCTGGGCACCGACCCGGGCCGCCGGTGTCGACATCGAAGTGCTGGAATGGATCGCAAGCCAGATGCGCGGCAAGCGCCGCAGCAACCGTACCCTGATGTCGCTGGTCGCCACCATCGTCGGCGTCGCGGCATTGCCGCTGACGCAGCTCCCGAACGTGTTCGATATCGGGATGTGATCAGCAATAATTGCTGAGATCGCGACGGCGGGGTTACTTCCCCGCCGTTTTTTGTTTGCCGCTTTCCGCGTCGAGCCCGACGGTCCGGCCGGGAAAACCGGCCACGTCGAAATAGCGCAGCGACAGCACGCGCTGATACTTCACGACCGTCTGCAGGCCGTTTGCGGCGGGCTTGGAGACGATCTTTCCGTCAGCCACCTTCGGGATGATCCCGTTCGGCAAGGCTTCCGACATCACCCGGCCGACCAGTCCGCCTTCTTGTGTTGCGTGCAGGCCCATGAGCTGGGCGATGGTCATGCCGACATCGGCGTTGCTGACCGGCAGCGGATCGGCATAGCCGGCCTTGAAATCCGGCCCGATCGCGGCCATGAAATTCATGGTGTCGCCGCGGCCGAAACTGCCATGCATGCCCTGGCCCTGGCGCAGCACCGTATCGGCGACTTCGACCGAGCAGTTGGTCGGCTCCTCGCATCCGGCCGCATAGGAACGGAAATTGACCACGATCGACGGGTTCGGCGTCACCGCCTTGCCCTTCAGCGCGATCTCCGACATCGGCAGCGTGCCGGGGAAGTGTCCGAGTTTGTCGTCGACGAATAATCCGCTGACATAGTCCTGCTCGAGCAGCGCCTTGATGATGCGCTCCGCGAGCTTCTTGTCCCGATTGGGCAAATAGATCAGGTCCGATCCGCCGTTGGTGGCGACCACCAGATCGGGTTTGCTCGGATCTTTTCCGAGCACGCCGTTGCCGGCCTTGGGGTGAGCATTATCGGCGACGGCTGCGTTCTTGTCGTTGGGATCGAACAGCGGCAAGCCGAGCGCTTTGGCCAGATCGATGGCGACAAAGCCCATCGGCAGGAAATCCTTCGGGGTATCGTCGTAGCTTGCTTTCGCCGAGGGGCTGGTCTTGCTCTCCTTCGAAATCGTCGAGAAGCCGTGGTCGGCCGATACGATCACGTCAGTGGTGGCGGCAAGGCCGAGATCGTCGAGCGCCTTGCGCAGCTGCGCCAGATTGTCGTCGGCATTCTTGATGCCGGCCATCGATGTCGGGCCGTTGATGCCGGGCGTCACGGTGTTGAGGCTGTCGCCGGTATTGTGCTGGCTGCCGTCGGGATCGCGTGACCAGAACACCAGCACGAACGGCTTCTTGCGATCCTTGAATATCGGCAGCACGACCTTGCTCGCGACGTCGGCGAAGTAGGCCTGTTGCGCGGTGTTCGGCACCAGCGTGCCCGGCTTCTTGGCATCGCCCGCGTTGGCATTGTCGCCGCGGGACGGCGCCACCAGCGGAAGGTTGGCCTTTGTCAGCGCGGCCGTCATCTCATCGGAAAGCGGCACGCCGTTCTTGGCGCCGGTGGAATCGTCGACCACGATCGAATGCAGTCCGGGGCGATTGGCGCGGTCGGTGTGGTCGAAGATCAGCGTCGGGCCGACCTTGCCGATCGCGGCGGTGCTGTAGCCTTGCGTGCGCGCCAGCTTCAGGACGGTCTCTTCGTTGAGGTAATTGCCGCTGAAATGCTCGTCGATGTCGCCCAGCACCGCATCGTTTTCGATGAAGGGCACGACGGTGTCGCCGGCTGGTTTCGAGGTAAAGGCGGTATAGATCGTGTTGCTGAAGTCCCCGGTATCGCCGAGGAAGTGACCGGTGGACATCGCCGAGGCGTTGGCGGTGGTGAAAGTCGGGAACAGCGAGTGCGAATTCTTGAAATTGACGCCCTTGTCGCGGACCGCGGCCATCGCCGGCGCGGTTTCGGGGGTGACTTTCAGCGCGCGCAACCCGTCGGGCACGAACAGGATGAGATTGTGAGGCGTGGTGTTTTGCGCGAACGCGGTGCCGGCGGAAAGCAAGGTCAGTCCGGCGGACAGCAACGCGAGTGAGCGGCGCATGAACATCTCCCTGAAGTGCGGATTTCCGGCCTGCCAGCCGTCGCCTCTCTATTAGTTTTGCTGTGTGACGGATTTGTTACGGCACTGCTTGCACAGGGAGATTCAGCCAAAGGTCCTGTTCGTCGCCCGCAGCCGCTGCGCGAGGACGCGCATGACCTTCAGCGCGAAATAGGGGGTCTGGCTGACCAGAAACAGGAATTGCTTTTCGGACACCGCGACAAGCTCGACATCGGTAATCGCGACCGCGGTGGCGCTGCGCGGCTCACTGTCGATCAGCGCCATTTCGCCGAACACGCTGTCCGCGCCAAGCTCGGTGATGGTTCGGTTGCCGATCTGAATTCGGACCTCGCCGCTCTTGATCACGAAGAGCTCGTGCGCCTCGTCGCCCTCCCGAAAGATGATGCTCCCGGCTTTCACCGGCTGCGCCTCGATATTATTGCCCGTCAGTACGCCAAAGCTCGCATCATGCTTCATCGTCGGCCCCATTTGACAGTTTCATGACATGCTAGGGAACTGAAGGCTTTGGGGCAAGAACTCGGGTGGCGCACCGGCGCCGTCCGGCGTTCCAGGCGAGGGGATTGTTACGACCGCCCGCGGCAGTTGTAGGCCCGCCTGAACCCCTCGGCCTGGGCATCGTCCTCGGAACAAAACCAGCGATCCGGTTTTGTCAGCGCGGGGTAACTGCGGCAGCCCTGCAGGTGATAGACGCCGACATTCCCGGTGACACGGGCGCGCACGGCGAATTTGCCCTTGATGCTGCAACCCGATGGCATCGCCGTCTCCTCCGGAAACAGCACCGCACGTATCTCGCGGTCCTTGTCGGCCCGGCACGAGGCGCCCAACAGGGCGCCATCCTTGCGCCCGCGGCGAAATTCCTGTGGGGCAATGAAACAGCCTTTCCAGAGTCCCCGGCGGTTGTCTTTGGCGCCGGCCTCGTCTTCCTTGAATCGTCCCCTCGCATAAGGTTCGAAATTCAGGGCAAGACCCTGGCGGACCAGGAGCTGGTTCAGATTGGTCGTTTCACCCTCGACGGTGCAAATGCCGATATGCCGTTTCTTGTAGGGTGCAGCCAGGCCCAGGTCCTGGCAGTGCACCTGGCGGTCGCCGATCAATTTCGACAGCTGATCGCGCGCTTCGACACCACAGGCCCAGGGGTCGGCGTGCTCGTCGATGCAGATCTGGTCCAGCTCCGGCGCATCGATACCGTCGAGCCGGTAGGTGGTATCGGCCAGCTGGATGGTGGCGCCATCCCTGACGATCGCGCCGGCGGCGAAGCTTTGGCTCGCGAAGCAAACTGCCATGATCAAGATGAGAGAACGCATCGACAACGTCGCTCTCGCGACGACAGGGGTCCTTAACCGCATTCGTGTCACATCGAGCATGTTTGGGGTTGGTCAAGGTTGGCAGCGGCCCGCGAATACCTGCCGGCTGGCGCCTATCGCAGCTCAAAGCTGCAAAAAAGTCCCGCCTAGACCGTTGCCTCCGTTGAGTTTTGCTGTACGACGGAATTGTTACATCCGCCCCCGCGTGCCAGATTGCGGCGCGGATCCCGCCCCAGAGGTTGCAAGTAAGCGAGCAAATGTTCAAACGAATTCTGATCGCCAATCGCGGCGAGATCGCCTGCCGGATCATCAAGACTGCCCGCCGGATGGGAATTGAGACGGTCGCGGTCTACTCCGAGGCCGACCGCGACGCGCTTCATGTCGAAATGGCCGACGAGGCCGTCCTGATCGGGCCGCCGGCGGCGGCCGAAAGCTACCTCCTGATGAACAAGATCATCGAGGCCTGCCGCAAGACCGGCGCCGAGGCGGTGCATCCCGGCTATGGTTTCCTGTCGGAGCGCGAGGCTTTTCCGCGCGCGCTTACCGAGGCGGGGATCGTCTTCATTGGCCCCAATGCAGGCGCGATCGCCGCGATGGGCGACAAGATCGAGTCGAAAAAGGCGGCCGCCAAAGCCAAGGTTTCGACAGTGCCGGGCCATCTCGGCGTCATCGAGGACGAAAAACATGCGGTGAGGATCGCCGACGAAATCGACTATCCCGTGATGATCAAGGCTTCCGCCGGCGGCGGCGGCAAGGGCATGCGGGTCGCGCATTCGAAGTCGGAAGTGGCGGAAGGGTTCAACCTCGCCAAGGCGGAGGCCAAATCCTCGTTCGGCGACGATCGCGTCTTCATCGAGAAATTCATCGTCGATCCCCGCCACATCGAAATCCAGGTGCTGGGCGACAAGCATGGCAACGTGATTTATCTCGGCGAGCGCGAATGCTCGATCCAGCGCCGCAATCAGAAGGTGATCGAGGAAGCGCCGTCGCCGCTGCTCGATGAGACCACCCGCCGCCGGATGGGCGAACAGGCGGTCGCGCTGGCAAAAGCCGTCAATTACGATTCCGCCGGCACCGTCGAATTCGTCGCCGGCCAGGACAAGAGCTTTTTTTTCCTGGAGATGAACACGCGGCTGCAGGTCGAGCACCCCGTCACCGAGTTGATCACCGGGATCGATCTGGTCGAGCAGATGATCCGCGTCGCGGCCGGTGAGAAGCTCGCATTGGCGCAAAAGGACGTCACGCTGACCGGATGGGCGGTGGAGACACGGGTCTATGCCGAAGACCCGTTCCGCAATTTCCTGCCGTCGATCGGCCGGCTGGTCAAATATCGTCCGCCGACCGAATCCACCGCCGATGGCATCACCGTGCGCAACGACACCGGTGTGCAGGAGGGCGGCGAGATCTCGATCTATTACGATCCGATGATCGCCAAACTCGTCACCCATGCGCCGTCGCGGGCGGCGGCCATCGAGGCGCAATCGACCGCGCTCGATTCGTTCTACATCGACGGCATCCGCCACAACATTCCGTTCCTCTCGGCGCTGATGAACCATCCGCGCTGGCGCGGCGGCAATCTTTCCACCGGTTTTATCGCGGAAGAATTTCCGAAGGGGTTTGCGGTCCGCAAGCCCGAAGGCGAGATCGCGCGGCGCCTGGCGGCGGTTGGCGCCGCGATCGATCATGTGCTCGGCGAGCGCAAGCGGCAGATTTCCGGCCAGTTGAGCGGCCGCCTGGTGCAGCGCGAGCACCGCCGCGCGGTGTGGCTCGAGCGCGACGAGATCGCGCTCGATGTTGGCCGCGAGGCCGGCGGGATCACGGTGCGGTTCCTCAGTGCCGACGGCGCGCTGGGCGGTCCGCACCTTCTGGTCTCGCCATGGGTGCCGGGTGACCCGGTTTGGCAGGGCACCATCGATGGGCATATTTTGGCGATGCAGGTGCGTCCGAGTGCCAACGGCTTTCGTCTCGCGCATCAGGGATTTGAGGTCGCGGTCAACGTCTTCACCGAAACCGAGGCTGCGGCGGCGCGGCTGATGCCCGTCGGCACCAAGGCCGACACCGGCAAGAAACTCTTGTGTCCGATGCCGGGGCTCGTGGTGTCGATCGCGGTGACCGAGGGCCAGGAGGTCAAGGCCGGCGAGACGCTCGCGGTGGTCGAGGCGATGAAGATGCAAAATGTGCTGCGCGCCGAGCGCGACGGCACGGTGAAGAAGATCCACGCCGCCGCCGGCGCCACGCTGGCGGTGGATGCGCTGATTTTGGAGTTCGCGTGAACGAAGCAACAGAAAAATAGTGGTGAGACCGTCATTGCGAGCGAAGCGAAGCAATCCAGCTTTGGTCAGACAACTGAGTTGGATTGCTTCGTCGCGGAGCCTGTCATCGGGCGCGCGTTCGCGCGACCCGTTGGCTTCTCGCAATGACGACGGAGGATTTTGGTGATGACTTTCCAAAAGCGCCGCGCTGTATTGCGCTCGATTCTGTCCGGATCGGCCTGCCTTCGTCCCGGCTCGGTCTATGACGCGATTTCGATCCGCGTCGCCGAGGATCTGGGTTTTGAAATCGGCATGTTCGGGGGATCGGTGGCCTCGCTCGCGGTGCTCGGCGACCCCGACGTCGCCCTGATCACGTTGACCGAACTTGCCGAACAGATGCGCCGGATGTCGCGTGCGGGTTCGCTGCCGGTGCTGGTCGATGCCGACCATGGCTACGGCAACGCGCTCAATGTCCGCCGCACCGTCGAGGAACTGGAGATTGCGGGCGCCGCCGGCCTCACCATCGAGGACACGTTGCTGCCGCAGCCGTTTGGGCAAACCGCGACGCAGCTCATCCCGCTCGCCGAGGGTATCGGCAAGATGAAGGCGGCGCTCGATGCGCGCGAAGATCCGGATCTCGTCATCATCGGGCGAACCAGTGCGGTATCGATCACTTCGCTCGATGACGCGATCGCGCGCGCGAAGGCTTATGAGGCCACCGGCGTCGACGCGTTGTTCTTGACCGGCATCAAGACGCGCGCCGAATTGGAGACCATCGCCGGCGCCACGCGGCTACCGATCGTGCTCGGCGGCGCGCCCGAAGACATGTCCGATCTCGGATACCTCGCCTCGCAACGGGTGCGGGTCGCACTGCAGGGCCACGCGCCGATCGCCGCGGCGACCCAGGCCGTCTACGAGACGCTCAAAGCCTTGCGCGAGGGTCAGTCACCGAAGAACCTGAAGGGCCTTGCGTCCTCCGAACTGACCCGGCGCGTCATGCGGGATGCGGACGTCAAAGCGCGTAGCGCAGAGTTTCTCGGGCTGAAGAAATAGATGAGTGAGGCGATCCGCCACGTGATCATCCGGGGCAGGGTGCAGGGCGTCGGCTACCGCGCCTGGGTCGAGCACCGGGCGCGGGCGCATGCGCTCGAGGGCTGGGTGCGCAACCGCAGGGACGGCAGCGTCGAGGCGGTGTTTGCGGGGCATGCGGATGTCGTGGCCAACATGGTTGCCTCCTGCCGTCGCGGCCCGTCATCGGCGCGGGTCGATGCCGTCACGGAAGAACCCGCTGGTTCCGACGCGCTGAAGCTGCGCCCGGCCGGCGAGCGGTTTTCGGTACTCCCGACAATTTGACGAAAATCACGGGCAAAGGCGGGCCGGCAGGCCTGTTGACTTCCGTCCGCTTCTGTCAGATATTTCTGTCATGACAGAAACAACAGCCAAGAAGAAATTGCCCGCCGCGGTCGAACGGTTCGTCCTGCATTGGGGCGACATGGGCGACGAGTGGGGCGTCAATCGCTCGGTGAGCCAGATTCACGGGCTGCTCTATTTGTCCGAAGCCCCCATGACCGCCGACGATATCGCGGACACCCTGGGCATGGCGCGGTCCAACGTCTCCAACTCGATCAAGGAGCTGCTGGCGTGGAATCTAATCCGGCGCGTGCCGATCCTCGGCGACCGCCGCGATCATTTCGAGGCCGAGACCGATATCTGGGAGGTCGCGGCGCGGATCGCCGCCGGCCGCAAAGTGCGGGAGATCGATCCCGCGGTCGAGGCGTTGCGGGCCTGCGTCATCGATGCCGCCGACGATCCGACGATGAGCGCGGTTGCAAGCAAGCGGCTCAAGGAAATGCTGGCATTCACCGAGCTGGTCGACCGCTGGTACGCCCAAATGTTGAGCGTGCCGCGCCCGAGACTGATCGCTTTGATGAAGCTCGGCGAAAAGATCGTCAGTTTCCTCCCGGTGGGGAAGTCCAGGTAAAGCGTAAGGGTGCTGGGGCGCATGATGTCGTTGCAACGCAAACACTCCAGGCTTCCCGCACCAACCGCTTCCGATCAAAGTCCCGTCCTCGACGATTTCAGATTCCGCGCGCTGCTGGGCGGCGACGATTGGGAGCGCTTGCCGCAGGCCACGAGGCAGCGTTTCTCAAAGCGCCTCGCCGGCGGCGAGACCACCGTTTATGTCGGTGAGATCGTCGAGGCGAGGTGCAGCCGGATCGGCTGGTGGCTCGCGCAAGCGGCGCGCTTGATTGGTGGGCCGCTGCCGACCGGCAGCGATACTCATGTTCCGATGATCGTGACGGTGACCGAAGATATGGCGACGGGCGGCCAGGTCTGGACCCGCATCTGCGCGCGCCGGCAGGGGTTTCCGCAGGTCATTCATTCGACAAAGCGTTTCTCGGGACCAACGGGTCTTGAGGAGTATGTCGGATGCGGCCTCTGCATGGCGCTGCGGATCCTTGTCGATGGACAAACCCTGTTGTTTCGCAGCGCCGGTTACTTTCTGCAGGTCGGGCGTCGCTGGCTGCGGCTGCCGGCGTTCCTGACGCCCGGCGTTCTCACCGTCGGCCATACCGACCTCGGCCGCGGCGAATTCCAGTTCACGCTCGAGATCGTCCACCCCCGCTTCGGCACGCTTATTCGTCAGGCTGCCGTCTTCAAGGAGGCATCGTCATGACCGCGCCGTATCTCTGGACCTTGATCGCCATTCAGATCGCGATGGGCGCGTTCGATACGTTCTATCATCATGAACTGACGGAACGGCTGGCATGGCGGCCTTCGCAGCGCCATGAGCTGCAGCTGCATAGCGTCCGCAACGCGCTTTATGCGCTGTTATTCCTGACGCTCGGCTGGCTGCAAGCTCATGGCGTGTGGGCGATGCTGCTGATCGCGGTGCTGGTCGTGGAAGTCATCATCACGCTGATGGACTTTGTCGAGGAGGATATGAGCCGGAAACTTCCGGCGAGCGAACGGATCAACCACACTCTGCTGGCGTTGAATTACGGGGCCATCCTCGTGCTGTTGCTGCCGGTCCTGATCGCATGGGCCGGCGAGCCGACGGCCGTCAAACCCGCGTACCACGGCTTCTGGAGCGTCCTCGCGACGGTGTCGGCCATTGGCGCGGGGATCGGCGGGTTGCGCGACTTCGCGGCATCCAAACGTCTGGTGCGGTTGAGCCACGCGGCCGCAAGCGGTCTCGCACAGGAATTGCCGGGACGGCAGACCATCCTGGTCACCGGCGCAACCGGCTTCATCGGCTCGAGGCTGGTCGCGGGCCTCACGGACGCCGGCCATCAGGTCATCGCGCTGGTCCGAAATCCGGCCAAGGCCGACGTCCTGCATCCGCCGATCACCGTGATCACCAACCTCGATCAGCTTGCCGCCGACACCAAGATCGACGCCATCGTTAATTTGGCCGGTGAGCCGATCGGCAACGGATTGTGGACCGAGGCCAAGCGCCGCAAGATTCTCGATTCCCGCATCGGGATGACGGAGGACGTCGTTCGCTTGATCGCGCGCCTCGAACGCCGGCCTGCCGTGCTGGTCAACGGCTCGGCGATCGGTTGGTACGGTTTGTGGCAGGATCAGCCCTTGACCGAGTCGGCAAAGTCCCATGCCTGCTTCAGCCATGAACTCTGCGATGCCTGGGAGAAGGCGTCGAGCCGCGCCGCGGAGCATGGGGTGAGGGTGGTCTATTTGCGGATTGGTCTCGTGGTCGGCACCGAGGGCGGCTTGCTCACGCGGATGCTGACGCCATTCGAATTCGGACTTGGTGGCCCGATCGGATCGGGAGAGCAGTGGATGTCATGGATCGAGCGCGACGATCTGATCCGCCTGATCGTTCATGCGATCGCTCGGCCCGATATAACCGGACCGGTCAATGCCACCGCGCCGATCCCGGTCCGGAACATGAAATTCACCGAAGAGCTCGGCCACCGGCTCGGGCGCCCCGCCATATTTCGCATTCCGGGAACGCTGCTCCATCACCTGGCCGGCGATTTTGCCGACGAGCTGCTATTGGGCGGGCAGCGCGTGATCCCGAACAAGGCCTTGAGCAGCGGCTTTGTGTTTCGGCACGAAACCCTGCGCAGTGCTTTCGAGGCGATTTTGTGAGAGCGGGATCGGGTTGCGCCCGGGCCCGGGAAGTAAGCTCTGTTTGATCAATTCGTCGCCACGACGCTCCGGAATGTAGCCGCCAGCGTCCGCAGCGCGGCGAGTTTTGCGGGCTCGCTGACCTTCGAATGCAGCATCACCTTGGAGGATCCAAGCCGCGGCAATCCGGTAGCGGCCCCGATGTCGATCATGCCGGGCGGCGCGATCCGCCGCGCCAGGGGCGCGACCGCAAGGCCCGCGAGCGCGGCCGCGATCACCGCCGTCACGCCGCCGCCGATGAACGCCTCGCTCCATTCGATGCCGGCCTTTTCCAGCGCGCGGACCGCGGTCGCGCGCACCCCGCAAGGCGGCGCCAGCGTCGCCAGCCGCAAACTCTCGCCGCGACGCCATTTTAACCGTGGCGCGGCAAACCAGCCGAATCCGTCCTCGGTCAGTTTCTCGCCGCCGCGCCGGCTGCCTTCCTGGCGCACGATCACCGCGTCCAGGACTCCGGCATCATAGGCCTCCAGCAGGTTGCGCGAAAAGCCGATCGACACCGCGAGCGAGAGCTGCGGCGACACCGCATGAAGCCGTTCGAGCAACGGCACCAGTTCCGGCCCCGCGGCATGATCGCTGATCCCGAGCGATATCCGCTGCCGGGCCGGCCGCTCGCCCGACAACGCGCGGTCGTGGGCCTCCATCAGGGCGCGCGCCGAATCGAGAAAGGCCACGCCCTCGGCTGTCAATCTGACCGCGCGCGGCGAGCGTTCGGCCAGCCGCTTGCCGATGGCGGCTTCCAGCCTTTGCAGTTTCATGCTGACGGCGGCCTGCGTGGTGCCGAGCACTTCCGCGGCGCGGGTAAAACTTTGCAGTTCGGCCACCAGCAGGAAGGCCTGCACCGTGGAAATATCGAGGGTGGTCATTTCATCATCATAACCGTTTATCACTGATATTAACTTAGATAAGATACCAAAATGATGGCGGCAGGTCTAGCTTTGGGTTCACGCAATCAATTGCGCGCCACCCACGAGGAGAAAGATCATGCCGCTCATCACCGTCACTTATTCGAGTTCGCGTCATTCGCCGTCGCTGAAGGCCGACATCGCCGCCGTCGTCTCGGAACTCACCGCCCAGATCCTGCACAAGGATCCGAAGGTCACGGCGATCATCGTCAAATCGGTTGACGCCGCCGACTGGTTTGCCGGCGGCAGGTCGCTCGCCGAGCAGAAGCTCGCAAGCTACTGGCTCGATATCCACATCAGCGAGGGCACCAACACCAAGGACGAGAAGGCGGCCTATCTCGCCGCCGTGTTCAAGCGCATGGGCGAGCTGCTCGGGCCGCTGCACAATGAGAGCTACCTCCACGTCGATGAAGTCCGGGGCGATGCCTATGGTTTTGGCGGGCTGACGCAGGAGCGTCGCTACATCGCCGGCAAACTAGATGTTTCGCCGCAGCGCGCCGCGGCGTGAAGTCAAGCTCGAACCGTTTCCGGCAGGCGCGCGGCCCGCGGAGCTGAACTCCTCAAGCCGACGCCTGCTCGGGCGGTATCGGGGTCTGTCACGGCGAGGAAGGGGCGAATTCCGTATCCGGAATACTACGGGCCTCCTCATTAACACACGCGTCAGTGGCTTGCTCCAGAGTGTCGGCGATCGGACATTAGGGACCGCATCAGGGATTTCCGAGCCCCAGCGCCCGCGGGTGCAACCAGGCATTCGGATCATGTTCATCGATGAAAAGAACTTTTCGGTCGAGGAATTGCTCGCTACCGAATCCACGCGGTGGGATCGGCGGATTGCGGCGGATCTCGCCACCGAACTGGAAGCCCATCCGTCAGAGAAGGCCGACACGATCCCCGAGATAAGGCGGCTGCTTGCGGTCAAGGGGTATCGCGAATTGCGCGCGCGGCTGGTGCGCGACATCGGCAATACGACGGGAAACGACGCTGTTCGCGCAATGGCGGTGGCGATGCGCGCGTTCGCGCATGAGCGTCCCGGCCTGTCGGCCGCAACCTTCCGGAATTCGATCACCGATTCACCGGAATGGCGCCGCGAGGGCGAATTGTTGGGAGCGGTCGCGGTCAAGGCCTTCGAAAGCGCGGGCTTGCACCGCGAGCAGGCGATCAAGGCGCTGCAGATATTGCGCGCACTGGTCCGCGGATTTGTGCTCCACGAAATGGCCGCGTCCTTCCTGGAGACCGCGGATTACGAAGAAATGTACACCTCAGCGGTGAATGTCTTCATTCGCGGCCTCCACGCGCTGCGATCCAAGCCGGCCTGAACGAGGCTCAGACCATCAAGGCTCAGCACGTTGCTTCCGGCAGCCGCGTCTCCAGCGGGCCGAACACGTCCTCGAACGCCTGCCGGAGCGCGATGTCGAGGTCGGCCATGGTCAGGACATGGCCGAGATCGGCGAGACTGGTGACGCCGTAACGCGGATCGGCGACGCCGCACGGCACGATCGCGTCGAAATGTGAAAGATCCGGCTCGACATTGATGGCGATGCCGTGGAACGACACCCAGCGCTTCAGCCGCACCCCGATGGCGGCGATCTTGTCCTCGAAGTCTTTGCCCTTGTCCGGCCGCTTCACCCAGACGCCGACCCGATCCTCGCGCCGCTCGCCGCTCACGTTGAACGCGGCCAGGGTGCGGATGATCCATTGCTCCAGCGCGGCCACATAGGCCCGCACGTCCGGCCGGCGCCGCTTCAGGTCGAGCATCACATAGGCCACCCGCTGGCCCGGGCCGTGATAGGTGAGCTGCCCGCCGCGCCCGGTGGCAAATATTGGAAAGCGCGGCCTAAGCAGGTCGGCGGCCTTGCCGCTGGTCCCGGAGGTGTAGAGCGGGGGGTGTTCCACGAGCCAGACCAGTTCCGGGGCGGTTCCGGCCGCGATCTCCGCAACCCGTGCCTCCATGGCCGCCACGGCCTCGGGATAGGCGAACGGAGAATCGGAAATCCGCCATTCGACCGCATGGCAGGAAGGGGCAGCGAACATCGTCAAATCAAGGCTTTGGCGGTCATTAACCATTGGCTAACCATAACGTGGTGATGTGTTTCCAGGCAATTTTGCAAGCGTCAGTCAGTTCAGGTCCGAAAAGTGCCAACCCTCGATAAAGTCAGCGTCGACCTCATGGTGGTGCTTGGGACCACGACGATGCCCATCCATCAGGTAATGCGGCTGAGCCGCGGCGCCATCATCGAACTGGACGCCACCGAGGCGGACGAGGTCAAGATCCTCGCCAACAACCTGCCGATCGCCAGCGGCGTGGTGCTGGTCGATCGCAACCGGATCGCGGTCGAAGTCAAGCAAATGCTGCCGAAATCCCCGGGTGTCCGGTAGGTCTCAAGGCCTTGTCCCTCCATCCCTGATTTGTTACATCGGCGCCGTTGATCCGGCCCGGACTTCCCGGTGCCGATCTCCTTTAAGCGCTCGTGGCGGAATTGGTAGACGCGCTGCCTTGAGGTGGCAGTGAGTAAAATCGTGGGGGTTCGAGTCCCTCCGAGCGCACCAAAGGCTGCCGGGCCGGCCGAAAAAGCCGGGAGGTCAATTCCCGACGTCTGCGGCGCTGTTCCTTGCTGGGCGGAATGGGGCATCCCGCGCCAAACCGGCGCATCCGTTGCCTTGCTGCACCAACATTGGCATACAACGGCGGACGCGGGGGAACTTAAGCATGAAATTTCTGGGCCACGCCTATCGGTTTGTCTCGAATTTTGTCTTCCTGGCGATGGTCTATTATAGTCTGAATTTCATGGAAAAATATCCGCAGCGCGCGGTTGTCGCGCTGCTCGTGCTGGTCTATTCCGCGATGCGCGCGGCGACGACACTGCGTTCGTTCTATTTCTTCCAACGCATCGAGCGGCTCGAACTCGAGGCGCGGCGCCTGGCGGGCGTTGCCGGCGAGGGCCCCGCCGCATCGGCCTCGCGCAAGCAGATCGTCATCGACGTCGGCGCGCTCCGTCGTGGCGGCGAAATAAATGCCTATATCGATCTGTTGTTTCTCGCGATGGTCGTGCTGCTCTGTATTTCAAGGATCGTGACGAATTGAAGCCTCACGCGCTTCGTTTCCTGACCTGGACCAAATGCTTCAGCTTGCCGCCATGGGCTTGTGCCGGATGCGCCGTTCCCCGTGCCGAATGCCCGGTTGCGCGACCGGCAACCTGGCGCGCGTGCCCGGCGTGAGATTTGCCGCGACTGGCCTGCCGCGACTTACCGCCCTTGCCGCCCTTGATCGAACGCGGTTCGTGAACCGCGACGGTTTCTTCCGCATGATGGGCCGGCGGCGCGGCGGCGCGCAAGGCGACGTGCAGGCCTTCCTGAACCTCGAAAATACTCTGCGCCGGCACCGGCAGCTCCGGCGCCGCGCCATCCAGCGGTAGCTCCATTTGCCGCGGCCAGGGCGCTTCGCGCGGCAACGGAACGGCGGGCGCGATGCCTCTTCCGTGATCCAGCGCTTCCGCAAGCGTCATCGATTGCGCGTCGCGCCAGTCCAGCTCCGGCAGCACACGGGCCGGCAGGGTGTCATCGCCGCTAACGGCAAAATTCGGAATCTTGGGCCAGTGCGAGATCGCCACATTTTCCGATGGCGGATGCAACTGCCATTGCACCGGCTCGGTCGGCGTCGCCGGCCGCTCCGGCGTCGCCGGCACCACATGGACGATGCGATAACCGCGCACCTTCAGCTCGTGCAGGATATTCGGCAATGCCGCGACCGTCCTCGCCTGGATGTCGTGCAGCAGCAGAATGCCCTTGCCCTTCTCCTCGAGCCGCTGGATCGCGAGGTCATACACGCGCGCGGACGAAATATGCCGCCAGTCGTCGGCCAGAAAATCGGCGCTCCAGATCTGGATCCCCTGCGATGCCAAATACTCTTCGACGCCGTCGGCGCGGAGCAGGCCGGGAACTCGAAAGAACGGCGTCAGCGCGGCGTCGTCGCCAAGCGCTGTCTTCACCGAGGCAATGCCGTCATCGATCTCCTGCTTGACGCGTTCGATCGGCATCTTATCCATCGTGAGCGGATGATCCTCGGTGTGGGTGCCGATGCTGTGGCCGGCGGCGCGCAGCTTGCGGACGCCTTCCGGATAGGCCTGCGCCATGCGGCCGATGGTGAAGAAGGTCGCCTTCACGCATTGCGAGGCGAGAATGTCCAGGACCTGATTGCTGTTGCGCGGCAGCGGGCCGTCGTCGAACGTCAGCACCACCTCGTGGTCTTCGAGCGGCAAGGTTTCCGGATATTGCATGGTACCGATCCGGGGATGCTCCCTGGGATCGACCACCAGGGTACGCGAGGTGCCGAGCGCGTCGGGATGGCCCGGGCAATCGGCGGCGGCCGCGGCTTGCCCGGTCATGCAGGCCAGCAGCAGCGTCAGGAATAAGGCGGACGCTGGCCGCGTCCGGACGCCGACTGACACATGAGCGATCATGAAACACCGTCTCTTTTCACAAATTCGAGGCAGATCATTACATAGGGCGCGATGAACGGCGCCTTAATGTTCGACTTTCGTACATGATTTCGGATCTCAGGGCACGCCGCTAAACTGGACCCTGGGCCGGGCCGGCTCAAGGTGGACCACGTGATAGTGATGGTCCCGGAGATAGCGCAGAAAAGCCGGCAGCATGGCCGCGGTTTGTGCCTTGGGGTCGTGCAGCAGGATGATGCCCCTGCCGGCCCTTTGGAGCCGGTCGGTGATCAGCTTCAGTTCCTGCTTTGGTGTCATCTTATTCCAGTCGCTGGCCCAGAGGTCCGTGCCAAACACGACGATGCCGCGCGACTGCAACAGCTCGAGCGTCGCCGGCGTCGTCTCGAACCCGGGAAAGCGAAAAAACGGCGTGCTTGGCGTCGTGGTCGCAACCCCGTTAAGCGCCATTTCGACCGCTGATATGCCGTGGTCGATCTCCTCCGTGGTCTCGCCCGGCGGGATTTGCATCAGACTGCGGTGCAACCAGGTGTGATGGCCGATGGTGTGGCCCTCGGCCGCGATCCGCCGCACCAGGTCGGGGTGTTCGGAAGCCGGCTTGCCGATCAGGAAGAAGGTCGCCCGCACGCATTCGTGCGCCAGCGCCGCCAGCACCTTCGGCGTGGTCGGCGGCCACGGGCCGTCATCGAATGTCAGCACCACCTCGTGGTCGGCGAGCGGCAGCGTCTGCGGATAATTCTTCAACCCGACCCGCGGCCAGGTCGCGGCATCCACCTTCAGGACGCGCGAGGTGCCGAGCGTTCCCTTGCGCGGACAGTCCACCGCCCGGGCCGCCGCGGTCCAGGCCAACGCGACGACGAGGCCGGCCGCCACGTTCATCAATTTCCGAGCCTGTCTGTCGCAGCGCATCTTTGTCATTGCGTGAAGTGATGCCCATTGGGTAATGCGGGGAGCGATAGCTCAGACGAATTCCGCAATTCTGTCAAACCGGCGAGGCGTGGCATGGCCGAACAGATCGCGATTGCCCAACCCGCCGATACCTCCGTGCTCGAGCGTCTGCCGATGCGCGACGAGGATGGCCAGATCCGCCACGAGTTCGTAGCCGAGATCACACACGCGATCCATGCCGCCGATACGCCGCTTTTGCGCGCGGTGGTCGCCGAACTGCACGAGGCCGATCTCGGCGACTTGGTCGCGGCGCTCGAGCCGGATGACCGCGTCAGCCTGGTGGAACTGACCGGCACGGATTTCGACTTCTCGGCCTTGAACGAGGTCGACGACAGCGTCCGCGAGGAGATCCTCGAAGAGCTCGAGCCCGAGACGGTCGCGGAGGGCGTTCGCGAGCTTGAATCCGACGACGCCGTCGAATTGCTCGAGGCGCTGGACGAGGAGGAGCAGGAGGAAATCCTCGAAAAGCTGCCGCCGTCGGAGCGCGACGCGCTCGAGCGCAGCCTGGAATATCCGGAAAATTCCGCCGGCCGGCGGATGCAGACCGAATTCATCGCGGTGCCGCCGGACTGGACGGTGGGGCAGGCGATCGACTATATGCGCGATGCGCCGAACCTGCCGGAGCGGTTCTACGAAATCTACGCGGTCGACAAATCGCAACATTGGCAGGGCGCGGTGTCGCTCGATGCGCTGTTGCGTTCGCATAGGTCGGTACCGCTGGCCGATCTGATCGACGAAGACCGCCGCCGCGCTTCGGTCATGGACGACCAGGGAGAAGTGGCGCGGCTGTTCGGAAAATACAATCTGGTCGCCGCTCCCGTCGTGGATACGCAAAACCGGCTGGTCGGCGTCATCACCGTCGATGACGTGGTCGACGTGATCGAGGAAGAAGCCGACGAGGATTTGAAGGCGCTGGGCGGCGTCACCAGCCACGAAGAATTATCCGACAATGTCTGGACCATCGCCAGGGGGCGCTTCAACTGGCTGCTGGTCAATCTCGCCACGGCCTTTCTGGCGTCCTCGGTGCTCGGCCTGTTCGAGGGCCAACTGGAAAAGATGGTCGCGCTCGCGGTGCTGGCGCCGATCGTCGCGAGCCAGGGCGGCAATGCCGCCACCCAAACCATGACGGTCGCGGTGCGCGCCTTGGCCACCCGCGAGCTCGGCTCCAACAACGCGTTTCGCGTGGTGGTGCGCGAGGGCTTGGTCGGCCTCGTCAATGGTCTCGCATTTGCGGTCATCACCGGTGTCGCCGCGGTGGCCTGGTTCAGGATCCCCGGGCTCGGCATCGTGATCGGGCTTGCGATCATCTGCAACCTGGTGGCCGGCGCGCTCGGTGGCATTCTGATCCCGATGGTGCTGGAGCGGGTGCGCGCCGATCCTGCCGTCGCCTCGGGCACATTTGTCACGACTGTCACCGATGTGGTCGGCTTCTTCTCGTTTCTCGGTATCGCCACGCTGTGGTTTGGGCTGAAATAGCCCCGGCCGCGACCGCTATTGGTATCGTTAGTCAGACCTTAATGCGCTTCGACCATGATCGCCTGGCAAGGGGATCGGGCATGCGGCGTTTGCGGCTGAAGGCGGACGGACGGATCGTCGAATTGCGGGACGGGCAGGAGTTTCCGCTCGCGCCGGTAACGCCAGTCGACGTGGCGGCTGCTCCGGTGGTCCGCGACCTTCGCCGCCGCGCCCACCTCACCCAGCAGGAATTCGCTGCCCGGTTAGGCGTGCCGGTCGAGACCATCCGGAACTGGGAGCAGGGTAAGCGCATGCCGCGCGGGCCGGCGAGGGCGCTTCTCGCCGTGATCGCGCACGCGCCGGAGACGGTGTTTGCCGCCTTGGCGAGAGCCTGATTTCTGCCAACAAGACTTGATTCCGACGCCGTCGGTTTCTCAGACAAGCGCCGTTGCTCGCGTCGGCTACCGAAAAGTACCGGCCAGCGTCTGATTGCGCTGGGTCCAGGCTAGAGCGAGAAGCATGATGCCCATTACGATCGCGTGAATGATATCGCCGTGCAGAGCGAAGAGTTGCGCAAAGAAAGCGCCGCCGCAGATTGCGGCGAGAAGCAAGGCGCCAAAGCTCGTCGTCCGCGGCGCCAAAAGCATGATCGCGCCGATGATTTCCAAGGCGCCGGTGAAATAGCGGAACCATTGGCCTAGTCCGACCGCATCGAACTCAGCAACCATTGCTGGAGGGCCATAGATCTTTGCGGAGCCGGCTGCAAGGAAAGCAAGCCCGAAGAGGATCTTCAAAACCCAAAGCCCGATGACTTTGAAACGGTTGGTGGGTGTGGTTACGGCCAGTGACATAGCGAGGTCCCCATGTTGTAGTGAATGAGGACCTGAAATATCTACTGCGACATCGAACGCACAAGAAGGATAGTTTTTGTGGTGTAGTATGGAAAATATGACCGAGGCCTGCCGCAACGCCACTTCTCTCAGCGAGCCACCTCCCGAGATCGACGCGACATTGTCGGTTCTTGGTGGGAAATGGAAGATGCTGATCCTGTGGCAGCTGTTGCGAGGTCCATGCCGTTTCAACGAACTGCGACGAGCTATCACTGGAGTAAGCCAGCACATGCTCACGGTGCAGTTGCGAGATCTTGAAAGTCAGGGCGTCATCACGCGAAAGGTCTTCGCCGAGGTACCCCCGCGGGTCGAATATGCGCTGAGCGAGCATGGCAGGTCGCTGGGAGGGGTAATGCTGGCCTTGGCGGAATGGGGAAAATCCCACCTCGCTCGGCGGCATAGCTGACGGCAATATTGGCAGCGCGGCCGCCGGGGGACATAATGGGGCTCGTTTTGTTCGAGTTCCCGCGATGCAGTATGTGATGCAGTATGTCAAGGCTAACGGCGCTAAAATCCCAGCCATCGGGCTCGGCACCTGGGAACTGCGCGGGCGCACCTGCGCCCGGCTGGTCGAGCAGGCCCTAAGGCTCGGCTATCGCCACATCGACACCGCGCAGGCCTATGAGAACGAGCGCGAGGTCGGCGAGGGCCTGCGCGCCTCGCGGATCAAGCGCGACGATGTGTTCGTGACCACCAAGGTCTGGACCAACCATTTCGCGCCGAACGATCTGGAGCGCTCGACCAGGGAGAGCCTGACCAAATTGCGGCTGTCCGAAGTCGATCTACTGCTGCTGCATTGGCCCAATCCGCACGTGCCGCTGTCGGAAACACTGGGCGCGCTGGCAAATGCCAAGAAGCTTGGCATGGCGAAAAACATCGGCGTCTCGAATTTCACGGTGGCGTTGATCGAGGAGGCCGTCGCCGCCTGTCCGGAGCCGCTGATCTGTGACCAGGTCGAATACCATCCCTATCTCGACCAGACCAAGGTGAGGGAGGCCTGCGCGCAGCACGGCATGGCGTTGGTCGCCTATAGTCCGGTGGCGAAGGGCCGTATCAAGGGTGACGCGACGTTGACGCGGATCGGTCAGGTGCACGACAAGACCGCAGCGCAAGTCTGCCTGCGCTGGCTGGTGCAGCAGAATGTTGCGGCGATCCCGCGGACGTCGAGGATCGAACGGCTGTCGGAAAATATCGAAATCTTCGACTTCGAGCTGTCGGAGGAGGAGATGAACCAAATCTCCCAGATGGGAAGCGCCAAGGGCCGGTTGACCGATTTCGGTTTCGCGCCGAAATGGGATTGAGGCTCTCGCTGCGCCAGCTATGCTGGCGGCGGGCAGGGGCGCCCCCAAACGTTGCAAACGTTGATTGATAACTACGGTGGAACCATTGCGGTTCATACGGTCGGGCATCGCGGCGTCGGCGATCGGCCATCTGTCGCTTCTGACGATGATCGTGATCTCGACCGAGGTGCATCCGTTCGGCTCGGTCACGGCCGAGCCGATCACGGTCGACCTCGTCTCGCCGGCCGAAGTGAAGGAGATCTCCAGGGAAGAGCCGCCGAATCCGGAGTTGCCGAAGCCGGAGCCGCCGAAGCAAGAGCCCTCCGACGCCTTCGACCTTTCCTCGAAACAGGCGCCGCCGCCCGCGCCGGCGCCTGCCGCCCCACAGCAAGCCGCAGCACCTCCACAAAAGCAGGCCGCGCTGACGCAAAAGCAAGCGGCCCCGACACCGTCCCCTGTCAAACAACCGGCAGCCGCTCAGCCGCCGCCACAGGCCGCGTCGCCGGTACCGAGCTTCGTTCCGCCGCAGCCCGACCTGACCATCAAGTACAATGTGCTGCTCGGTCTGCCCCCGGAATTGCCGCCAACAGTGCCGCAGGACAAGCCCGGCGACGGCTTTGACGCCCCGGCATCACAGACCGCCGACGTTGCCTCCAGCCTGATCGTGGAGTTTCGCCGTCATCTCAGGACTTGCTCGAAGCTGCCGGGTTCGATCGCGCCCTCCGATCCGATCAGGATAAAACTGCGGGTATTGATGGCGCCAGACGGCAAGCTCGCCGCCGATCCGATCCTGATCGAGGCCAGCGCGTCCGCCAAGGGACCGGCCCTGATGCAAAACGCGATCGCGGCACTCGAAGCCTGCCAGCCCTATACGATGTTGCCGGCCGACCGCTACGGTGAATGGAAAGTGCTCGACCTGAACTTCACGCCGCAGGATTTTGCGGGCGGCTGACGGCGCGCTATGGCAGGATGACGAACGAATTGAAGGGATGTTCTCGCATGGCCTTGAAGCTCGTGATCGGCAACAAGAACTATTCGTCATGGTCGATGCGACCGTGGCTGGCGCTGCGCGCCAACGACATCGCCTTCGACGAAATCTTTATCCCGCTCTATACGGGTGCGGCCGACAAGCAGCGGATTTTGAGTTTTAGCCATTCCGGCAAGGTGCCGGCCCTGATCGATGGCGACGTCACGATCTGGGATTCGCTTGCGATCATCGAATACGTCGCCGAGAAGTTTCCGAAAGTGCGGCTGTGGCCGGAGGATCGCGCGGGCCGCGCGCATGCGCGGTCGATTTCCGCGGAAATGCACTCGGGCTTTGCGGCTTTGCGCAACGAATGCGGCATGAACCTGCACCGCCCGGTCGGCGCGATCGCGCTGTCGGATGAGGCGTGCGGCAACATCGCGCGCATTGAACAAATCTGGCTCGAATGCCGGGCGCGTTACGGTACGTCGGGGCCGTTCCTGTTCGGCGCCTTTGGCGGCGCCGACGCCATGTTCGCGCCGGTGGTGCATCGCTTCCGCACCTACGCGATTGAAGTGGCGGCGGAAGCAAAGGCCTACATGGCGACGATGATGTCGCTACCGGCGTTTCAAGAATGGACCAGCGCGGGGCTTGCGGAGACCATCGTCATTGACAGATTTGAGACGGTGTAAGCACGAAATTGCGCAAAGCCTGGTCGTATTCGCGGCTTGACGGGAGCTAGCGAAAGCGATCTGAATCGCGGGAAACCGCATCCAGCGAAAGGGCTTGGCCATGGGAATTCTCGATTCACTTGAAAATTCACCGGCGCTCAAGGGCATGCTCGGGCAGCTTGAGTCGGCCGTGGTTCCGGTCGTGCTGAGCGAAGTGCTTGGTAATGGCAGCCAGGGTGGCGGGCTCAACGCGATCGTCGCCAAGCTGCAGCAGGCAGGCCTCGGCGATCAGGTCAAATCCTGGCTCGGAAACGGACAGAACCTGCCGATCACGGCCGACCAATTGCAGCAGGTGCTGGGCAGCGATACCGTCAAGCAACTGGCGGCCCGGTTCAATATCCCGATTGACCAGATCGGCCCGGTTTTGGCGCAGTTGCTTCCTGCGGTCGTGGATCACGCTAGCCCGGACGGCAAGCTCCCGCATACGGCATAAGGCGGCCGGACGAGGGTTCAGGTCGGCGGCTGGCAGATTTGGCCATTGTCGGCAAAGTTGTCCTTATCGTACTGAAAAACCTGCAAAATACGCGTATTTGCCATGTGCTGATGTAACTGGCCAACGCGGCCGGCGCCGTGCTATACCCCCCAAGTTTTCCAGTCAGCCGTTGCAGCGGGACCGTGAGCGCGGCCGACTTTTGTCGTGATGGAGAGGGCGTTGAAGCACAAATTCACCGTTGGAGAGACCGTCTATTTCACTGCCAGCAATGTCGCGCGCCCGGCCGCCAGCGGCACCTATGAGGTGATCCGCCTGCTTCCGACCGACGGCGACGACTGCCAGTACCGGATCAAAAACTCGACTGAGGCTTTCGAACGGGTGGCCAAGGAAAGTCAGCTCGACATTACCTGACCGATAACGCGGCCCGACGGACGGCGCACACGGCCGAACGAAGCGGTTCCGCTTCGCCGCCGCGAAAAGGCCTCGTTCGCAGAACCATTCTGCCAGAATCCGAGTGCGGAATTAAACGCGTTCACTTTCGCTGAATGCCTTTATGCGGCGCCGAGGGGACATCGCGCATGGACTGGGCCTGGGCTAGCTCGCTCGATCACATCTGGGGTTCACCGGCATTTCCGATGTGGCTGACATTGGCTGCGGCGGGATTCTTCGGGATCATCGTTCTGATCACGCTATTGCGCGCCGAGAAATCGGTCGCCAACGGCGCGCTGACGGTGATCACGCTGGTGGCGATCGGCATCGCGGTTGCCACAACCATTCGCGGCTCCGATCCGGACGACCGAACCGCTTCCGCCGCACCCCCATCTTTCCGGCAGGCGAGCATCGCCTTGCCAGCATTGTCCTGTATCGACGATCTGGCCGGAGAGACCGTTCTGACCGCGTGCGAGAAAGCCCTGTTCGGCACCCCCGAAGCGGCGGCGGCGGCGCTGTCCTATGCGGCGTCCCAGATCACGCAGCTGACCGCGCTCGGCGATGTCGCTACCGCCAACAAGAACATGACACCCGAATTGCAGATGGTGCGCCGCGCGGTCGAACGCGACCGCTACGGGTTGATGGCTTACGTACTCGCTGCGCGCGACCACTGCACGGCCGCGGACTGTCCGGCGTTCCACGCGCTGACGGATTATCATCAGATCGTGGTCAACATGGACGAGCGGACCTATGAGGGCTTGATCGCGCGTTACGCGCCGTTGTGGAACGCGCCGCCGACGGCGCAGCTTCCGATGGCCGCCCTTGCGCCAACCATGCCGACCGGCAAGCCCACCAACGCCGAATTTCCGACCGCGGCCCAGACCCCGCCGGTCAGCATCATGACGCCGGAACCGGGCACGGCGCCGACGCCTGCGCCGCGCGCCGCGGCGGCGGCGAATGCGCCGTTGCCGTCACCGCGTCCGCCGGCCTCAGCCCTGGCGTCGGCCAAAAGGCCGGCGGCAGCCAGGCCCGCTCGCAGCGCCGCCGCTCCGGTTCAGATCGCGCCGACTGCGCCGGCGCCCGCAGCGTCAGCGCCGGCCGCATCGAACGATTGATCTTTTCAAAGCCGGCAATCATCTGGGGAAAACCGGTTTCCACTTTTCCGGATCATGCTCTAACGTCGTTTCATGCCGCTAAATCTCATCAAGCTTGCCGTCGGTTGCGAGTCGATCAAGGAACTCAAGGGCTGGGTCGCCGAGCGGATGCAGACCGCGAGGAAAAAAGGCCTGCCGCTTCATCACATCCATATCACCCGGATGACGCCCAAACGGGTCGAGGAGATACTGGCCGGCGGCTCGCTGTATTGGGTGATCCGGGGTGAAATCGCCGCGCGGGAAAAAATCATCGCGATCGAACCGTTCCGCGATCGCGACGGTATCGGGCGCTGCCGATTGGTGATGCAGCCCAAGGTGATCGCGGTGATGCAACGACCGATGCGCCCGTTCCAGGGCTGGCGCTATTTTGCGCAAGCCGACGCGCCGCCGGATCTGAAATCTGCCGGCGCCGGCGTCGCCGCGATGCCCGAGCCGCTCCGCCGCGAACTGCGCGACCTCGGGCTGCTTTAGAGCGTTTTCAAGCGAAGCAGAGCCCGGTCCGTGTCAAGAAAACGCGTCAAATCAAGAATCTAGAGCCCCGTTCCGATTCCATCGAAACGGGAACGGCTCCAGGGCTGAGATCAAACCGCGATGTTGTCGATCAGCCGCGTGGCTCCAATTCGGGCCGCGACCAGGATCCGCATTGGCCCGTCCTCCACGGAGGTGACCGGCGCCAGCGTCTCGGCGTGGCGGAGTTCGAAATAATCCAGTGCAAAACCGGCGGCGGTGACGAGGGCCGCGCCTTGGGCCATCGCCGTGGCGATGTCCTCGCCGGCGCGCAGCGCCTGCGCGCTCGCCTTCATTGCGCGGTAGAGTTCCGGCGCGACACGCCGTTGGTCGGCCGACAGGTAGACGTTGCGCGAGGACATCGCGAGGCCGTCGCGCTCGCGCACGGTTTTCGAGCCGATCACCTTGACGCCGAGGTCGAGATCGCCGGCCATCCGCGTCACCACCCGCAATTGCTGAAAATCCTTTTCGCCAAAGATCGCGAAATCCGGCCGGACCTGGGTGAACAGCTTGCCGACCACGGTGGCGACACCGCCGAAGAAATGCGGCCGGAAACGATCCTCGAGCCCCGCGATGGCAGGTCCCTCGGGCAGGATTTTGGTGGCGAAGCCTGCGGGGTACATGGTCTCGACGTCCGGATTCCAGATCAGGTCGACGTTCTCGGCGGCAAGCCTTGCGACATCGGCCTTCCAGGTGCGCGGGTACGAACCAAAATCCTCGGTCGGCGCGAACTGGGCCGGGTTGACGAAGATCGAAACGATGACCCGTTTGGCGCGGCGCTTTGCAAGCCTGACCAGCGACACATGGCCGTCATGGAGTGCTCCCATGGTTGGCACCAGCGCGGTGGTGGCCTTCTTCGCGCGGAGGCCGTCCATGGCGCGACGCAATGTGGGGACCGTGCGGGCGATCATGGGGCTTCGCGGCATCGTTGTTCGATCTTTGGGGGTTAAGGAACCGGCCGGCTCCAAGCCTCTCGGCGGGAACGAAGACCTTATCAACGCCAACGCTTGGTCGCCAAGCCGTCGCCGCGCGGACGAGGCCTGCACGCGCGAGGATCAGCGCCCGGCAATTGTGCGCTCGATCACCGACGCGCCGATCCGGACGTGCGATGCACGATTAAGTCACACCATCAGCGATTCAAGAATCTTATCACGCAATTCACTTGACCGAAGTCGCGCGTAATTTGAAGATGCTGCAAGGGTTGAAAAATGCTGCTGCAGGCTAGTCAGGGGCAATCGGGCTCGGCACATGTGGTCGTGCTCGGTAACGAAAAGGGCGGGTCGGGAAAATCCACGACGGCCTTGCATATCGCCGTTGCGTTGATGAAAGCCGGCCAGCGCGTCGCCACCATCGATCTCGATTGCCGCCAGCAAAGCTTCACCCGCTACATCAGCAACCGAAGCGCCTGGGCCCGCCGCACCGGGCTCGATCTCGAAATTCCCGTGCATTGCTGCATCAAGCTCGGCCAGACCATGCAGATCGCGGACAATGAAACCTCCGAGTTCCAGCAATTCATGGATGCCGTCAGCGCGGTCGAGCGGACTTTCGATTTCATCGTGATCGACACCCCGGGGTCGGACAGCTATCTGATGCGGCTGGCGCATTCGATGGCCGACACGCTGGTGACGCCGATCAACGACAGCTTTCTGGATTTCGACGTGCTCGGAACCGTCGATCCCGCCACCTATGCCGTGACCGGCGAGAGCCATTATGCCGAGATGGTGCGCGACACCAGGCGAAAACGCCGCCAGCTCGACGGCGCCACCTCCGACTGGATCGTGGTCCGCAACCGGCTCTCGATGCTGGGCTCGCGCAACAAGCAGCTCGTTGCCGACGGCCTCCACGAATTGTCGTTCCGGCTCGGTTTTCGTGCGATCGACGGCTTTGCCGAGCGCGTGGTCTATCGCGAATTCTTCCCGCGCGGGCTGACCGCGCTCGATGATCTCGATGAGGCCACGCTCGGCACCCGCCCGAATCTCGGCCACGTCACCGCGCGCGAGGAGGTGACGAGCCTTCTGCGCCAATTAAAACTGCCGCTCGACGAACGCGGCCGCCGCCGCGCCGCCAACCGCGCGGAGTGGTTCACCCAGGTCGACAAGCCGCTCGAGGTCCACGACATCCTCGGGGCATAGAGTCGCGTCCTGCGCGCGCCCCGTGGCATTCCGAACACACTTGCAAAGTTCCGCCTCCGCAAAGTGAGTTTGAGTTTGTCGGTGGGGAGGCAAACCACTCATAAACTCAGGCTTACGGCAAATTCGTCGTGCCGCCGAGGGAGACCTTGGTGGAGGCGGCGCGGCGTAAACCGCTCCTGCGCTGGCAAGGGCGTCGTCCGCTACACTTGGTAAGTCCGTCGGGAGCTGAACCCGAACAGGCTGCGAACCTTTCGCTTCCAAGGCGAACGCCTCGACCAATTGTGCTAAAGCGGGCTTGGGTGGGTAGGGCAGGATTCGAATCAACTTTGCTCACCACACAGGGATCAGGTTTACTGTCTGACGCAACACCGCCATCGCGATAGTGCGGGGGAATTGTCGATCATCGAAGTCATCCAAATCGCCGGAGATCAACAACGTATTTTAGCAAGTCCCAGATACCTTACCAAATCCGCGAGGTTGATGCCGTCAGCTTCGCAGCGACAATCAACGCCTTTAATAAACTTGTGCCAGCATGGCCGGACCTGCAGCCGCGTCATTTCACTAACGGATATTGGTGGTTCGCTTATCTTGACGACAAACCAGTTGCATTCGCTGGTTTGGTTCCTTTTGAACCGTTTCCCAACATAGGATATCTCAAACGCTGCTATGTCATGCCCGATCATCACGGGCATGGATTGCAGCTTAGATTGATGTCCGCGCGAGAAGTGAAGGCCAGGCAATTGGGCTGGACACATCTCGTTTCAGAATGTCGCGTCGAAAATAAATTCTCGGCTGCCAACTTTCTGAAGGCCGGATTTGAGCTATGCGAGCCGGAGCAGCCCTGGGAGACGAATTCCGTGTATTGGGTGAAGAGGCTTTGATGGCATGACGGCTATTGAAGTGGACGGCGGTGCCGCGTTTGTGCTTCCCAGTCCGCGCATTCTGGCCAGACGGAGACGGGCTGGATGCCGGCCGGCTCCATGACCGTCACAAGGAACGCCTCAAAACAGGGTTTTCCACTGGTTTTACGGTGCTTTTACCGAACATATGAACCCAACCTTGATTTGTTGCGTCCTATAGTGTGAACGCAACGGAACTCGCATTCTCTCGGTTGTGCACTGCCCAATTATGGTGCGATGCACAAGGAACAGGCGGTCAATTCACAACTTTTACTCTTCCCGTCACGGGGGCGTGACATATATCCTTAACAAGGGACCGAAGAGTCCCGGCACTGGAACAGGGCCCCTCAAGGGGACGGCGTAAGCCGAGGACAACATGAAGCGTGGAATTGCCATTCTGCTTTCGCTTTGCGTGCTCGTGACCGTTGGATATTTCACCGCGAGCAAATGGGCGATCCGTCATGAGACGATCACTTTCCATGATCCGGCGCGCGACAACCGGCCGGTCGCCGTTGACGTCGCGGTCCGGCGCGACAAGGAAATGCAGGCCAATGCCGGCATGATCACGCTGCCGGTCGCGATCCTCAACCACGGCAACACCGTCAAATTCACCGAATATTCCTTCCTCGCAAACGTCTTCGCCGCCCGCGGCTATCTCGCGGTGAGCATTCAGCATGATCTGCCGACCGATCCGCCGATGGTGACGAAAGTCGGCGAGCTCTATGTCGGCCGTCTGCCGCAGTACCAGCGCGACATCGCCAACATCAAGTTCGCGATCGAGGAAATGCAGAAGGTCCAGGCCAATGCGGACTACGACCATCTCACCATGGTCGGTCACTCGATGGGTGCCGACGTCTCGCTCTACTACGCCAAACTGTACCCGGACCACATCAAGAAGGTGGTGACGCTCGATAATCTGCGCGTGCCGTTCATGACCGACGGCAGGTTCAAGATCCTCTCGTTCCGCTCCAAGGATCCCGTCTTCAAGACCGACCCCGGGGTCATTCCGGCCGCCGATGTGTGCGAGAAGGCCGGCATTACGATCGTGCGCACCGGCTTCCAGCACAACGACATGCGCGATACCGGTCCTGACGAGGCGAAGGCCTCGATCGAGGACATGCTCGACAAATTCCTCGCTGACGATAGCCCGCTCAGACCGGTTGAGACCAAATCGCCTGTGATGACCGACGCCGGCCCGGTTACGCCCTATGCGCCGGTTGGGCCGGTCCAGAACTGACCAGCGGCGTCATCTCCCCGACCGAAGTTTGGATCGCTCGCCGCGCGCCACTTCATTTGCGCTGTTGCCTGCATTGACCGCTCCCGGATCCCGGCCCACATAGAGCTTGCAGCAATGTGCGAGCGCTGATGTCCGGCGAGCCGACCAAACCGAAATCTGAAGGCGAAGTGGCCGCCGGCCAAAAGGCCGCGTCCGGTAAGGCCGGTTCGTTGCCGGAGACAAAATCGTCGGCTTCTGAAGATATCGCCGCCTTCGTCGCCAAGGCCCGCGCGATGTCGCCGCATGTCGCGGGCGCCAGGGGCCGGCTGGTGTTCGCGCTCGATGCCACCATGAGCCGGCAGCCGACCTGGGACTTGGCCTGCGCGCTGCAGGCCGACATGTTTCGCGAGGCGGCGTCGCTTGGCAGTCTCGATATCCGCCTCGTCTATTATCGCGGCCTCAACGAATGCCGCGCCTCGGGGTGGATTTCCGACAGCGCGCAATTGGCGAAGCTGATGAGCATGATCGATTGCCGCGGCGGCAACACCCAGATCGGCAAGGTGCTCTCCGAAGCGCGCCGCGAGGCGGTGGCGTCTGCCGTGCGCGCGATGGTGTTCGTCGGCGACGCCATGGAGGAGAGGGTCGACGAACTCTGCGTCAAGGCCGGCGAACTCGGGTTGCTCAAAGTGCCGGTGTTCATGTTTCAGGAAGGTCATGACGACGCCGCCGAGCAGGCGTTCCGGGAGATCGCGCGCTTGACCGGCGGCGCCTGGTGCCGGTTCGATCCCGGCGCGGCGGCGCAATTGCGCGAGCTGTTGCGCGCCGCCGCCGCCTATGCCGCCGGCGGACGCGAGGCGTTAATGCGGCTGTCGAAGAGCGGCAGCGGCGCCGCCAAATTGCTCGGCCAGATGAAGTGACAAAGCGAAATGGTGCGCCAAAGCGCTACCCCGTGGTCGCGGCTTTTGCAAAGGCAGCCAGTGCGCCGGTCATCAACCTGACCGCCGCCTCGGTTTCGCCGCCGAGCCCATGCCGGTTCGCAAGCCATTCCGGGTCATTGTAGGAAAGCCAGGTTTTGCCCGAGGCGTCCTGCCAAACCAGCGCCTTTAACGGCAGATCGATCCCGACGGTCTGAACCGATTGCATCAGCGGTGTGCCGCCCTTGGGATTGCCGAAGATCAAGAGCTCGGTCGGTCGCAGCGGCAGTCCGACCGCCGCCGCTCCCCCGGCATGATCGATCCGGGCGAATACAGTCATGCCCTTTGCCTTCACGGCCGTCTCGAGCCGGTTCATGGTGTCTTGCGGCCCGAAGCCGCTCGGTATCGTCGTTAATCCATCTGCTGCCATCGCGCGCTCCCTGGCTATCCAGCTGCGGTCACACCGAAGATTAATAAAATCGCGTTGACAGCGCCACGCAGCTTTTCGCTCACCAGCCTTTTCGGGGGGTGAGGAGCGGCATGCTTTTTACCGCCGATGCCCCTATATTGGACAGATGCCAACCCTGATCGCCGGCGTCATCGCCGTCATACTTCTATACTCGCTGCTGCAGATGTTTCGCGCGGCCAATCCGGTCGTGCTTGCGCGCGCCATCAAGATCGCCGGCGGCATCATCGCGCTCGCGGTCGCCGCCTTCACCGGCATCAAGGGCGAACTCGCAGTCGCCGTTCCGCTCGGCATCTTCGGCGCCGGGCTATTGGGCTGGTCGCCGTTCGGGGGATCTAGTTTCCCGAATATCGCGGGGATGTTTGGCGGCGCCGGCGCGCAGCGCTCGACGGGGCAGAGCTCGCGGGTGCGCTCGCAGTTTCTCGATATGATCCTCGATCACGACAGCGGCGAATTGTCGGGCCAGATCGTGGCTGGGCCCTATGCCGGCCGTTTCCTCGGCGAATTCGATCTCGCGCAATTGAGCGCGATGATGACGAGCTTCGACGCCGAGAGCGTGTCGTTACTTGAAAGCTATCTGGACCGCCGGTTTCCCGCCTGGCGTCAGGACGCGCAGGGAAACCCGGCAGGGGGGCAGCGCCGCGCGCCGTCGAGCGGCAAAATGACGGACGAGGAGGCCTATCAGATCCTTGGCCTGCAGCCGGGGGCGGGGCGCGACGAGATCGGCCGGGCGCACCGCGCGCTCATGAAGAAACTGCATCCCGACCAGGGGGGGTCGACGTACCTGGCCTCCCGTGTAAACGAGGCCAAGGATACTCTGCTTCGCACGCATCTCAGCTAACTCCGGCAACGCTACCAAACGCTACGAACCGAAAGTTGCCTCTGTCTTATTCTCTGGCCGGCGCCCCTTTGCCGCCCGCCGTTGTCCGGCGTGGTCGATCGCTGATCTCAGTTCTAGCCGCAAAGTCTTGACGAGAGGTTTGCAAGGCGCGCGGATTTGCACCTGGGCGCGGGGTAGGGTGGGCAAAGCGACTTGTCCGCCATAGCTCGAAGAGCGAAGGCGGGAGCGGCCCACCACTGTGCCACTCATCTGCATGGTGGGCGCGGCGCAAGCGCGCCTTTCCCCACCCGATTTCGGATGGATCAGTTCCGAACCGTGATGCAGGAGATGTCGGAATGCTTCAGGGTCCGGCACACCGCTTCGGCCTGATCGCGGTCGAGGCCGGCGAAGCGGGCCCGGAACAGCTTCCGGTCGCCCTTGGCGACCACCGGTTCGGTGAACGGATCGGCCTTTGCGAGCAGGCCGTGGGCCTGGTTGCGCGCCGCGTCGATGCGCTGCAGTGCTTCGCTTTCGCTTTCCAGCGCGCCGACCTGAACGATCCATCCGGTGTGGACGGCGAGCGGCTTGACGGCGCTGTTTTGCTGTACGGCCTGCGGGTGCGGGGTTGGGTCGGCATAGGCCATCGCCTGCGAGGCCGGGGGCAGGCTCGATGCCGGAAGCACGCCAAGCACGCCGTTTCCGGTGCCGTGGTTTGCCGGCTGCGGCGGCATACCCGGAACGTCATCCTTGCTGGCTTCAGCCTTGTTGCCCTCGGCCTTGGCCACGCCTGCGTTCGAGGTCTCCGGCACTTCCGGGCGCGCCGGTGGGATCGCGCTGGTGATGGGTGGGGCGGGCTGTTGCGCGCCGGCCGAAGCCAGCTTGATCTGCCCAGCCTTGATCTGCACCGTCTTGACCTTGACCGGCTTCATCGGTTCCGACGAACCGGGGATGACGGCAATGGCCTGGCTCTGGATCACCCCGGAAGTCAGCGGGGCGGGCTCCGTTCTGACTTGCTCAGCCTTGGTTTGCTCAGACTTGAGCTGCTCAGACTTGAGTTGCCCAGATTTGGCTTGCGGCGGCGGCACGGCAGCTGCGGCTTGGGCGATGACCGACCGGAAAGCCGTTGCGCGCGGCGGCGGGACGGATTCAGGCGAGGCGTCAGCGGCCTCGGTTGTGCCCTGCGACGGGGCATCCGCTTCCGCTACGTCGGCATTGGCGTCGGCAGGGTTGCGCTCGGTGATCGCGGCGACCGTGCGCGTGGTCGCGGCTTTTTGCAGATTTTCAGCCAGCAAATTGCGCATGATGGCGTCGCGTGAACCGCCGCTGCGGCCGCCCATGACAACGCCGACCAGAAAGCGGTTGCCGCGGCGCATCGAGGTCACGAGGTTGAAACCCGACGCGCGGGTATAACCGGTCTTGATGCCGTCGACGCCTTCGACGCTGCCGATCAGATGATTGTGGTTGCGGATCGACTGGCCGTGATAGTTGAATTCCGCCGTCGAGAAGTAACGGTAATAGCGCGGAAAACGGTCCTGGATGGCGCGGCCGAGTGTCGATTGATCGCGCGCGGTCGTCACCTGCTCGTCGTCGGGCAGGCCGGAAGCATTGCGATAAATCGTCTTGCTCATGCCGAGCGCGCGCGCCTTGCGCGTCATCAGCTTGGCGAAATCGTCCTCACTGCCGCCGATCGCTTCCGCGATCACGACGGCGGCGTCGTTGGCCGAACGCGTCACCAGCCCCTTGATGGCGTCTTCGACCTTGATGGTCTGGCCCGGGCGCAGGCCGAGCTTGGTCGGCGCCTGTTCGGACGCGTGTTCTGAAACGTCCATTTCGGTGTCGAGCTTCATCTTGCCGGCTTCGAGGCGCTCGAACAGCAGATAAAGCGTCATGATCTTGGTGAGCGAAGCGGGATGGCGGAGGCCGTCCGGACTGTTGGCCGACAGCGTCGCGCCGGAATTGCCGTCGACGATGATCGAGGAGAAAGCGGGGCTGTAGCTCTCTTCGCTATCATGGTGGACGTGGCGGGCATAATGGCGATGCCGGTAATGGCGCGCATCGGCGGTGTCGGTTGTGAAGACGACGGCTGATGCGATCGCAACCAGTCCGAACACGCCAACTCGCAACGCACGCGAGGAAGCTAAATTTGTACGAAGCATAGACTTCCCCGTCCCAATTTCTGTCTTGATCACCGGTTCGTGAGGCTAAATTATGCCCTACGGGCGGCAACCGTTTCCCTGCTTGAACCCTCTCGCGCCGACAGACATCGCAGGCGGTATCGCAATTCAGGCCGCTATTCTAGCTAAGAGACTGTATACCAACGACTTTTCGGGTGCTCGCCCGGATCGAGGCAAGTCAGGAAAGAGGTTAGGTTGCCGGAGTTTCCAAAAGGTTAAGAAACCCTTGCGTAATCCCGTGGTGTTTGCAGTGAATTGCAATTACCAATTGCAGATTTCTTGTGCGTCGCACAATTTTCTTGACTTTATTGTGCGTCGCGCGACATAGATGCCGGCGTCAGGAGAGCCGCGACCTCCGGCAAGGCCAATCGCACATCCAGTCCGGAAAGGGCCCATGATGATCAAGGTTGAAGACATTCAGCAGTACGGCAAGGAACACCTCGAAACCTGTGTTGCTTCCGCTGCCACCGTTCAGAACGGCCTCCAGGCCATCGCCAGCGCCTACGGCGACTACACCAAGAAGTCGTTTGAAGACACCAAGTCGTTTGTGGAAAAACTGTCCGGTGTGAAGTCGCTGGACAAGGCGCTCGAAGTGCAGACCGAATTCGCAAAATCGGCTTACGAGAGCTTCGTGGCGGATGCGCAGAAGATCGCGGGCCTCTATGGCGATCTCGCCAAGCAGACGTTCAAGCCGGTGGAAAGCCTGGTCGCGAAGTTCACGCCATCCGCAGCCGCGTAAATAACGCTTCGCCTTTTTCGAAAGTCAAAAGCCCGGTCATTTGACCGGGCTTTTTCTTGTGAATTTGCACCTTGGATCGCGCCGGGCCGCCGACGCCCCGCGGAAAATCCCAGGACGCCAAACCGCAGCTCGCTTTGCTTTGTCAAATCCAACAGAATTGATTAACCTTTGGGGGATTGCCGAACCTGGAATCGGGCCCGCCGCCGGCCGCATTCGACCGAAATTTTGCGCGCTTGCGGCGAGCCTCAGTGCGGCCCATATTCCATGCTGATCGATCCGGCTAAAGGGTCGGGCCGGGAGCGGCGATCCGGAATTCGTGCCTGGAACTCTAGATGGCTCCGGCGGGAGAACATCAGTTGAGGACAGCTCTTGGCCGTTTTTTCGGTTTTCCGTGGGGATTTCGAACGCCTGTGCCATGCTGCAACTAGCTTTCAGACTTGATTCGTCCGCGCCGTCAGTGCTTGCGGCATCGGCTCCCCGAATGGGCAATGATGAGAATCGCGCGGCCGGCACCGGCGGCCCGGCGACATCCGTCATCGCCAAGGTCAAGCCGAAGACAAAGCGCCCGAATCTCTACCGTGTGCTGATTTTGAACGACGACTACACGCCGATGGAATTTGTCGTTCACGTCTTGGAGAAGTTCTTCCAGAAGGATGTCGAAGCCGCGACCAAGATCATGCTGCACGTCCATCATCATGGCATCGGCGAGTGCGGGATTTTCACCTACGAGATCGCCGAGACCAAGGTGACGCAAGTGATGGATTTCGCGCGCAAGCACCAGCATCCCCTGCAATGCGTGATGGAAAAGAAGTAACGCGACGCGAAATCCGCCGAAAACAGGAACGGGTTTTGCATTGAACCTGCAGGAAGCACGACGGAAGATCAGGCGATCATTCGCCGTTGCCGGGTGGCTGACCGTATTTGCCCGGGGACAGCGCATATCGACGATGCGGAAAGGAGAAGCGGGAACCGGGTCTTTCGTCACGATCGGGTGTAACTATATGTCAAAGGTTGTTGTTGCCTGACCGGGCAACGGCGATCATGATGGCCCGGGGGCCATAGAGGACGCGAATGCCGACTTTTTCCCAAAGCCTAGAACAATCCCTGCATCGTGCGCTGGCGATTGCCAACGAGCGTCATCATCAATACGCGACGCTTGAACATCTTCTGCTCTCGCTGATCGATGACTCGGATGCGGCCGCCGTCATGCGCGCCTGCAGCGTCGATCTCGACAAGCTGCGCACCAGTCTCGTCAACTATCTCGAGACCGAATTCGAAAATCTCGTCACCGATGGTGCCGACGACGCCAAGCCGACCGCGGGTTTCCAGCGCGTAATTCAGCGCGCGGTGATCCACGTCCAGTCGTCGGGACGCGAAGAGGTCACCGGTGCCAATGTGTTGATCGCGATCTTCGCGGAGCGCGAAAGTCATGCCGCCTATTTCTTGCAGGAGCAGGATATGACGCGCTATGACGCGGTGAATTACATCAGCCACGGCATCGCCAAGCGGCCCGGCGTGTCGGAAGCGCGGCCCGTCCGCGGCGTCGACGAAGAGACAGAGACCAAGGGCAACGAGGACGCCAAGAAGAAGGGCGAGGCGCTGGAGACCTACTGCGTCAACCTCAACAAGAAGGCGCGCGACGGCAAGATCGATCCGGTGATCGGACGAAATTCCGAGATCAACCGCGCCATCCAGGTGCTGTGCCGCCGGCAGAAGAATAACCCGCTGTTCGTCGGCGAAGCCGGCGTCGGCAAGACGGCGATTGCCGAAGGCCTGGCAAAGCGCATCGTCGACAGCGAAGTGCCGGAAGTGTTGGCCGCGGCCACCGTATTCTCGCTCGACATGGGCACCTTGCTCGCGGGCACCCGCTACCGCGGCGATTTCGAGGAGCGGCTGAAGCAGGTCCTCAAAGAGCTTGAGGCCCACCCGAACGCGATCCTGTTCATCGACGAAATTCACACCGTGATCGGCGCTGGTGCTACCTCCGGCGGCGCGATGGATGCGTCGAACCTGTTAAAGCCGGCGCTGGCTTCGGGCACCATCCGTTGCATGGGCTCGACCACCTATAAGGAATACCGCCAGCATTTCGAGAAGGATCGCGCGCTGGTGCGCCGATTCCAGAAGATCGACATCAATGAGCCGACGGTCGAAGACGCCATCGCGATCCTCAAGGGCCTAAAACCTTATTTCGAGGACTATCACCGGCTGAAATATACCAACGAGGCGATCGAAGCCGCGGTGCAGTTGTCGTCGCGCTACATCCACGACCGCAAGCTGCCGGACAAGGCGATCGACGTGATCGACGAATCCGGCGCGGCGCAGATGCTGGTTTCCGAGAACAAGCGCAAGAAGACCATCGGCATCAAGGAAATCGAGACCACGATCGCGACCATGGCGCGGATTCCGCCCAAGAGCGTATCGAAGGACGATGCCGAGGTCCTAAAGCACCTTGAAACGACGCTGAAGCGCGTGGTGTTCGGTCAGGACAAGGCGATCGAAGCTCTGTCGGCCTCGATCAAGCTGTCGCGCGCGGGACTGCGCGAACCCGAAAAGCCGATCGGCTCGTATCTGTTCTCGGGCCCAACCGGCGTCGGCAAGACCGAAGTGGCAAAGCAGCTCGCGGCCTCGCTGGGCGTCGAGCTGATCCGCTTCGACATGTCGGAATATATGGAACGGCACACCGTGTCGCGCCTGATCGGCGCGCCTCCGGGCTATGTCGGCTTCGACCAGGGCGGGCTGCTGACCGACGGCGTCGACCAGCATCCCCATTGCGTGGTCTTGCTCGACGAAATCGAAAAGGCGCATCCCGATCTCTACAACGTGCTGCTGCAGATCATGGATCACGGCAGGTTGACCGACCATAACGGCAAGCAGGTCAACTTCCGCAACGTCATCCTGATCATGACCACCAATGCCGGCGCCGCCGATATGGCGCGGCAGGCGTTCGGCTTCACGCGCAACAAGCGGGAAGGCGACGATCACGAGGCCATCAATCGCCAGTTCGCGCCGGAGTTCCGCAACCGGCTCGATGCCATTGTCTCGTTCGCGCATCTCAATCCCGATGTGATCGGCATGGTGGTCGAGAAGTTCGTGCTGCAACTCGAGGCGCAGCTGGCCGACCGTGACGTCACCATCGAACTGTCGGAACCGGCCAAGGCGTGGCTGATCCAGCATGGTTATGACGAGCAGATGGGCGCGCGGCCGATGGCACGCGTGATCCAGGAGCACATCAAGAAGCCGTTGGCCGATGAGGTGCTGTTCGGCAAGCTCAAGGGCGGCGGCCACGTCCGCGTCGTACTGGTGAAGGACGAGGCGGCGGCCGAGGCCGACAACGAGAAAATCGGCTTCGAATATGTCGAAGGCCCGGTGACGCCGAAGCCGGAAAAATTGCCCGGCGCCCGCAAGCGCACGGTGCCGCGCAAGCCGAAACCGAACGGTCCGAGCGGCGGCGGCTCAAAGGGCCCGGCCTCACGAGGTCCGCTGGTCAAGGTTTGAACGGCTGATATAGCCAACAAGAAGAAGCCGGCGCGTCGCAAGACACCGCCGGCTTTTTTGGCCGGCCTTTTTGCAGCTTTTTTTGATGCGGATCGGGGCGCGCGCGGGCGATTGTCAGTTCTTGACCGCCGCCGCCGAAAGGGCGAGCTCGTTAGGCGCGGTCGCCGTCGGCTGATTGGTCACGCCCGGAGTGGGCGGCGTGTCGTCATCGAGGAATTTGTCGAGAATGGTGCTGATCGTCGACTTGACCTCATCGGGACCGCGATCGCTCATGTCGGTGTGCTGATAGCCGGTCTTGACCACGGTGATGCCGGCCTTCGCGCAGACTTCGTCGTCGGGAACGACGCCCGGATCGGTCTTGAACACGGGATCCTTCGAGCGGAACGAAAGTATCTTGAACTTGCCGTCGGTGACGAACGGGACGCGCAAATTATCGAGGGTGACGACCTTCTTGATCATTTCGGGATATCGCTTGGCGAAGTACATCGAGATGTCGCCGCCGTTGGAATGTCCCACCATGGTCAAATGATTTTAATCGGAGTTCGGCTGGACCCTCTTCAACTCGTCGATGGCGAACTTGATATTGGCAATGCCGCGGTTGTACTGCGGCCTGCGGCCGACATATTCCTCGCCGGCCTTCGTCACCATGGGCTCATCTGATTCCAGATCATGCTGGATGCTCACGACCATGTAGCCGCGGGCGGCAAAGACGTTCGCCAGGAAGGAATATTCGGTGAATTTGACGGTGTTGCCGTGGTTGAGGATCGCCACCGGCAGCTCGATCATGTCGGCCATCGCCTCGAACTCGCGGTCGTAGCGGACGGCGATATCGACCGAGACCGGACGATCGCTGCGCAAGGGATCGGCGAATGTCAGCGTCCTGTGATGGATCGCCCACTTGCTCGCGGTGAAATAGGCGACAGTCACCAGCGCGCATACCGAAACCAGAACGGCAATCGTGCGTTTCATGTCAAATCCCCTTGTGACCGCGTGGAACAACTCCATGCAGCCATCGTTGGGTTAAGCCGACCGAGTGCTCGGGTTTTTCCGCCGATCCGCCATCAAATGTCATAAGAAACCGGGCGCTCGGAGCGCAGCTTTTCCGGTTATATTTGGCGCGTTTAACAATCCCATGACCGCCACAAGACTGCCCCCAGGGGATCAACGGGCCGGGGACGACGGAGTAATGGAGCACCATAAGGCACGATACCGATTGACCCTTGTCGGCCGCTGCGGATAAGCTTGAAAAATGATGGGGATGGAGTCCCCCGACACCCGCCCGTCGTGGGCTGATGACTCCTGCTGGGTGGGGCCGCCAAAAGCCTCGTCGCGGCGGGAGCATGTGCGTAACCCGCCACTGGCGGGTTTTTTGTTGTCCAGAAAACTAAGGGGCAGAGACAACGCGGATGACGGCGGCAGACAAGGCGCATTATCCTCGGAAGCGAGCTTTCCTCCGGGGTCGCGTCGATCGCGCAGTCGATTTGCGAACGAGAAGGAAATCGAAAGATGCAAGTTCCTGAAAAGGCTTCCCTCTTGCGAATTTTCATTGGCGAGGACGACAAGGCCGACGGCAGGCCGCTCTATGAGGCGATCGTCCTCAGGGCGCGCCAGGTTCATATGGCGGGCGCGACCGTGCTGCGCGGGCCGCTTGGTTTTGGGCGGTCGAGCATGCTGCATACCGCCAAGGTGTTGCGCCTGTCGCAGGACTTGCCGGTGGTCGTGGAGATCGTCGACACCGAAGAGAAAATCAACGGCTTCCTTCCGGTGCTCAAGGAACTTACCAAGAGCTGCCTGATCACCTTGGAAAAGGTGACGGTCATTCGCTACGGCGAGGATGAATCGGGCCTTGCTCCCGAGCATGCCAGCACCTGAGCGCGCCTGATTGTCCCCACCTTCCAAAACGGAAACTCTATTGTCATGATACTAGAAGGCTGCGCCCTGGTGTTGCTCGGAGGATTTTTCGGCGGCATTTCGCGTTTTTTTGTCTCCGGCTTTGTCGGACGCCGGATTGGTGAGACCTTTCCTTGGGGAACGCTGGTCGTGAACATCACCGGTGCCCTCGTTATCGGCGCGCTCGCCGGGCTCGCCCGTGCGCGGGGCGGCGTATTTGCCGGGGAATGGTTTCGCGACATGGCGTTCATCGGCTTTGTCGGCGGCTATACGACGGTCTCCTCGTTCAGTTTGCAGACGCTCAACCTCGCGCTCGACGGCCAGCGCGGGTCAGCCACCATGTACGTCATTCTGTCGGCCGGCCTTTGCACTGCGGCGGTCGGAGCCGGGTTCTTTGCGGCTATTCGGGTCCTGGCATGAAAGCGCGGCGCGCGACGAAAAGAGGGCGGTGTTGAGAGTCTATCTGGCAGTGGGGGTGGGGGCGGCGATCGGATCGCTGTTGCGGTTTCTGTCCATCGTCCTGATCGTATCAGTCATGGGGCAGAGCGGTTTGTGGGCGACGGGCTTTGTCAACGTGGTCGGTTCGTTCGTGATCGGGCTGTTCGCAGCGCTCGCGGCTCCCGACGGCCGGCTGCTCGTGGGTCCGGAGGGCCGGCAGTTCGTCATGGGAGGCATTTGCGGAGGTTTTACAACCTTCTCGTCGATGAGCCTCGACACCTTTATCTTGCTGCTTCAGGACGATATCCCTCTCGCGGGGGTTTATTTGGCGCTCGTGGTTGGGCTTTCGCTGGTCGCCGCCTGGGTCGGCCACATCGTGGCCGTGCGTCTCAATCGAGGCAGCTTGAAGTAGAAGCGTAACCGGAGAACTTGGTCCGCCCAATCATGCACACCGATGCCGAGCCATGATGTCGAAGTTTGACATACGCGAAGACGACCTGTCGGGAGAAACGACCCGCGAACTGCTGGCGCTCCACCTTCGCGGCATGCATGCCGACTCACCGCCGGGTCATGTCTTTGCTCTGGACCTAAGTGGTCTCCAGGCGGAAAACGTTACGGTCTGGAGCGCCTGGAACGGCGATGCGATTTGCGGAATCGGTGCGCTGAAGCAGATCGATGATGAACTCGGCGAACTGAAGTCCATGCGCACGCATCCCGACCATCTGCGAAAGGGAGTGGGTGCCGCCATTCTGGATCATATCATCGACGAAGCCGGCAGGCGCGGCTTGCGCAGACTTAGCCTGGAAACCGGAAGCGGACCGCCATTCCAGCCGGCAGTCGAACTTTATCGAAAGCGCGGCTTCCTTCAGGGCGGGCCGTTCGGGGATTACCAGCAGAGCGATTTCAACCAGTTCCTCCATTTGCAGCTTGCCTCGGCCGATCCGGCCGAACTCAGCAAGCGACTGCCGAAGTAACGCCCGCATCAGCGTTCGCCCAAAAGCTCCTCGATGCGCCGCTGCAACTGGCGCTTTTTCTGCTCGCTCTTGCGCAGGCGCTCGGCGAGATCGGAGACCGGCGGATCCGGTGGCGGTTCGGCGCTGAAGGCAACGCCGACAAAATTGTCGCGCCACCAGATGATGTTGGCCAGGAACGAGCGGCCTTTGCGCGCGATCGTCAGCGACATCTGCTGTTTCGGCAGCTTGACGATGTGGCTGAACTCAACCTGGGCGCCGTTTTCGGAGATATTGCGGATGACACACTCTTTGGTCGCGCCGTGTTCGCCGACCTCGGCGACGCCGCCATACATAACCTTGTCGCGCGCGCTCTGGCGTCGATCGAACATCGAAAATCTCCCAATAAAGAGGGAGGACCATATCCGGCTTGGCTGCCGGCGAAAGACCGTGGCCGCCAAAATGCGGCGTTAACGTAAACCGATCCGCGCCGGGAAGACGGTGATTTCCGGGTTTTGCACGGCGTTTTCAGGGTTTTACGCCGGGTTTTCACGCCGTATAGGAGATCTATGCGTCGTCGTCGGGCGACGCCGTCGTATGTTGCGCGGCCGGAGCGGCGCCATCATTGTTTGATAGCCAATTGGTCGGCTCCACGTATCAAGCACAATCTCGCGGGAACGAGATATGGCGGTGCAATCCTTCATCGGTCTGCGTGCTGCGCTTTGCGGTGTGTTGCTGACGCTGCCGCCGGTGATATGCGCGATGGCGGAGGATACCGCGCCGGCGCCGAGCCAGGGCGAGATCGCGAGGCCGAGCGTCGAAGAGCTCGCGATCCCGCAGCCAAAGCCCGCGGACACCGCGCGCGATACCGACACGCGCGAGGCGATGTGCCTGATGATCGAATCGGCGGCGCGGGCCAACGATTTGCCGCTTGAATTCTTTGCACGGGTGATCTGGCAGGAAAGCCGCTTTCAGTCCGATGCGGTCGGACCCGTCACCCGTAGCGGCCAGCGCGCGCAAGGCATCGCGCAATTCATGCCGGGGACCGCCAACGAGAGGCGGCTGCTCGATCCCTTCGATCCCGTGCAGGCGCTGCCCAAATCCGCCGAGTTCCTGAGCGAATTGCGCGCGCAATTCGGCAATCTCGGGCTTGCCGCGGCCGCCTACAATGCCGGGCCGCACCGGGTGCAGGAATGGCTCGCAGGAAGTGGCTACATGCCGCAGGAAACGCGCAATTACGTGGCCGCGATCACCGGTACGTCGGTCGATGAGTGGGCCAAGGCAGGCAATAACAACAAGCCGCCGGCCCGCGCGCCGAACACGTCATGCCGCGAATTGATGGCCTTACTCCGGCGCGCGCCCAATCCGTTTGTTACCCAGCTCGAACAGCACGTGAACCTTGCCGCCGCGAAACTGTGGGGCGTGCAGCTCGCTGCCGGCTTTGACCGCAACAAGGCGCTCGCGATGTATGCCCGCGCGATGACACGGTTGCGCGGCGTGATCGGCGACCAGGACCCGAGCCTCTTAAGCTCGGTGATGCGCAACCGCGGCAGCTCCGCTTTCTATCAGGTGCGCATCGGCGCCGACACGCGCCCGGCAGCCGACGATCTCTGCAACCGTATCCGCCGTGCGGGAGGCGCCTGCTTTGTGCTGCGGAATATGGGCGTGCGGGGGTGAGACCGCGCGTTAGGCGATCGCGCCGGTTGGACTGCCGTTTAACGCCGCTGCTGGCAAAGCGTGGCTCGGCTGATACTGTGCGGCAAAAGCACAGGGGGAAACGGCATGACGTCGCGCGCAAGATCGGGCTTGTTCTCTCTTTCGGTAATCGTTGCGGCATTTGCGGTCGCGCCTGGCGCGGGAGCCGCGGAATATCCGGCGCGCCCGATAAAACTCGTCGTTCCCTATGCCGCGGGCGGTCCGACCGACCTTCTCGGCCGGCTGGTCGGCGATTTCCTTAGCAAGGATCTCAAGCAGCCGGTCATCATCGAGAACAAGGCCGGCGCGCAAGGCGCGATCGGCGCCGAGGCTGTCGCCCGCTCCGAGCCCGACGGCTACACGCTGTTTATTCCGGCGGGTTCGATCATCGTGCTCAATCCGATGCTCTACAAGAAACTGTCCTACGACCCGATCAAGGATTTTCGGATGCTGGAGCTGATCACCGATTTGCCCGTGGTCATGGAGATCCATCCGTCGGTGCCTGCGAGGACGGTGGCCGAGTTCGTCGCCTATGCCAGGCAAAATCCCGGCAAGATCAATTTCGGTTCGGCCGGCACCGGGGGCACCACTCACCTGGCCGGCGAGATGTTCAAACAGATGGCCGGGATAAAGATGACCCATGTGCCCTACAAGGGCGCGGGCCCGGCGTTGACCGACCTGATCTCGGGTAACATCCAGGTGATGTTCGACGGCATCAGCGCGGCGTTACCCCCGGTCAAATCCGGACTGGTGCGTGCGCTGGCGGTTAGCTCAGCGCAGCGCAGCCCCGATCTTCCGGATGTTCCGACCATCGCTGAAAGCGGCTATCCTGATTATCGCGTCAGCGTCTGGTATGGTATCGCTGCGCCGGCGAAACTGCCCGACGATATCGCCGCGAAGATCACGGCAAGCCTCGACCGGGCGCTGAATGACGAAGCGTTTCGCGCCGCGCTGGAAAAGGTCGGCTTTCCGGTCTTCCGCCCGCGCAGCGCCGCTGGGATCAAGGAATTCATCGATGCCGACCGCGCCCGGTGGTCGGGCGTGATCAAGGCGCAGAACATCACACTGGATTGAGATTTGGGATTGAGGGACATGGTTCGAGAAAGTGAAATCCGCGAAGGCGAAATCGCCGTCGAGACGCCGCCGCCGCGCGACGCCGGCCTCGTCTTCATCGGCCGCATCCGCACGCCCTGGACCTCGCGTCTCGACGCGCCGCGGCAGGGACGCCACGATGGTCCGGTGTGCCGGCTCGAGATTTTCGAGCCCTGGGTGCCGGCGCTGAAGGGGGTCGATTTCTACAGCAATCTCGAGGTGATCTACTGGCTGCATCAGTCGCGCCGCGACCTCGTGCTGCAAAGCCCGAAGAACAACAAATCGACCCGCGGCACGTTTTCGCTGCGCTCCCCGGTGCGGCCGAACCCGATCGGCACCTCGATCGTCAAGCTGGTCGGCATCGAGGGCAACACGGTGCTGGTGCGCGGCCTCGATTGCCTCGACGAAACGCCGCTGCTCGATCTAAAACCGGACCGCTGCGAATTTTCGCCGCTGGCGCCGCCGCAGGCCGGGGATTTTCAGATGGAGTGAGGGGCTGTCGTCATTCCCCGATGCGCAATTGCGCATCTGAGGTCTGGTGCTAACGCACCATCCCGGAGCGGGGAGGGTTACTTCAGCGCGGCTACCAGCTTCGCCGCATTCTCTTCGAGCACCTTGGCATCTTCCTTACGGCTCGCCGGCGGCAACAGGGCTATGCCGTGGTGGCGGGGCATCACATGCATGTGCAGGTGATACACCACCTGTCCGCTGGCGGGTTCAGAGAATTGCTGCACGGTGATGCCGTCGGCCTTGAAGGCCGTCATCGATGCCGCCGCGATTTTGTGGGTGGCGCGCGCGACATGGGCAAAATCCTCAGCCGTGATATCGAGGATGTTGCGGGCCGGCGCCTTCGGTATCACCAGCGTATGCCCGGCACAGCGCGGCATGATGTCGAGAAAGGCCAGCACGTGATCGTTCTCATAGACCTTGTAACAGGGGAATTCGCCACGCAGGATTTTCGCGAACGGGTTTTGCGGGTCATATGCGGTCATGGCAGCACCTCAAATCAAACAATTACGACGGATCGGCAGTTTTGCGAAACGGCGCGGCCTCGGTGAGTTCGCGTCCGGCCTCCGCCACATAGGCGCGTTCGCGCTTGAGATAATCCGAAATCGCGCGGCGCAGATCGGGGTCGGCGATATAATGCGCGGAATAGGTCGTTTGCGGCAGGTATCCGCGCGCGAGCTTGTGCTCGCCTTGCGCGCCGGCCTCGACGACCTTCAGGCCGCGCTTAATCGCAAAATCGATCGCCTGATAGTAGCAGACCTCGAAATGCAGAAACGGATGATGTTCGATCGCACCCCAGTTGCGGCCGAATAACGTATCGGAGCCGATGAAATTGATCGCGCCCGCAATCCAGCGGCCGTTGCGCCTCGCCATCACCAGCAGCACGTCTTCGGCCATGCTCTCGCCGATCAGCGAGAAGAAGGCGCGGGTGAGGTAGGGCCGGCCCCATTTCCGCGAGCCGGTCTCCATGTAGAAGGTGAAGAAGGCGTCCCAGGCGTCTTCGGTGATATCGCTGCCGGTGAGCGCGTGGATCGTGATGTCGCTCGCCACCGCCTCGCGCCGTTCGCGCTTGATCGCCTTGCGGTGACGCGAATTCAGCGAGCTAAGAAAATCGTCGAACGAGCCGTAGCCCTGGTTGTGCCAGTGGAATTGCTGGTCGTTGCGCTGCAGGAATCCGTGACCGGCGAGATGTTTTGCCTCGGTCTCGCGGGCAAACGTCACGTGCACGGAAGAAGCTTTGGTCGCCTCGCACAGCGCCACCAATCCGCCCGCGAGGGCGGTGCCGATCACCTCGCGATCGACGCCGTTGCGAATCAGCAGACGCGGACCCGTCGCCGGCGTAAAGGGAACCGAGGCCTGCAGCTTCGGGTAATAGCGTCCGCCGGCGCGCTCATAGGCATCGGCCCAGCCGCGGTCGAAAACGTATTCGCCCTGCGAATGCGATTTAAGATAGCAGGGCACGATGCCGGCGATCGCGCCGTCGAGCCGGGCCAACAGATGGCGCGGTCCCCAGCCGGTCCGCGGCGCAGCCGACCCGGAGGCTTCCAGGCTTGAGAAAAATGCGTGGGAAACAAAGGGGTTATAACTTGACCTTGAATTGACACAGGAAGCGCTGGCGGCGTTTGGCAAAGCCAGCGTGTCGAGCCCGTTCAGGCTTCCGGGATCGGGGGCCGGATTGCCGCAGGCATCCCAATCCGCAGCCGGGATCTGGCTGACAGAGGACACGGCTTCAAGGGTTAGTTCGGATGACGCCATCGAGGATTTGGGACCGGTCACGCGTTACGATCAGCCATCGCGCATGGTGACCAATGCAAAGATCGTGCATTGCAGCGACGACTTCAAGGGTTTGGACGGTTGTCAGGTTATGGGCATGATCCCGAAAAGTGGGAACCGGTTTTTCGGAAAAGATCATGCCCAAAACTAAAGCGACGGGTCTAATCCAGCAGAGCTGGATCAGGCCCTATGATAAAAAGCCTTCAAAAATGATCTGATCGGCGTACCGGGCGGCCCGCTTGCGCTGCTCGGGCGTGCGCACGGTCCAGGCGAGCAGCGGACAGCCGAAAACGTTGCGGGCGATCCAGGGCGCCGCGCTCGGCAATTCATCGACCCAATAGGCCACGAAATCCGGCCGGGTGCGAAAGAAATGCCGCAGATGCGTCATGCCGCGGCGCTGGGCGGGCGAGGCCTCCGGCCAGTCGGCTTCGGTGTAGTGGCGTTCGGCCACGATGCCGCGGGGGCGCGAGGGGATCACCTCGCGCAACGCCTCGACCTGATCCGGATCGAACGACATTCCGACCGCCGGGCCGTCATAGGACGACAAAACCTCGGCCATCCGCTTCACCAGCTTGCGGTCGCCGTCAAAATGGCTCTTCACCTCGATCACCAGCGGCACGCGGCCGTTGACCAGTGCGCAGAGATCGCCGAGCGACATCATCCGCTCGGAAGTATCGTTGAACTTGACCGCCTTGAGCTCGGCCGCGCTTTTGCCGAGCAGGGCACCGCTGCCTTCGGTGAGGCGGCCGAGGTCGTCGTCATGATGCACCATTGCCTCGCCATCGGCGGTGAGCTGGATGTCGCATTCGATGGCAAAATTGCCTGATACCGCCGCTTGTGCCGCGCCCGGCATGTTCTCGATGATGCCGCGGGCGCGGTCGTGGAGGCCGCGATGCGCCACCGGGCGGGCCGTCAGCCAGTCGGGCGCGCGCACTTCGATTGGTCCGTTACGAGACCTCGAAGATTCCTTCGACTTCGACCGATGCGTCAGCGGGAAGGGAAGCCACGCCGACGGTGGTGCGGGCGTGACGCCCCTTGTCGCCGAAGGCCGCGACCATCAGGTCGGATGCGCCGTTCAACACTTTTGGGCCGTCGAGAAAGTCCGGCGCCGAATTGACAAAACCGCCGAGCCGGACCACGCGCACCACCTTGTCGAGGTCGCCGAGGGCGGCCTTGATCTGCGCCAACAAATTGATGGCGCAGCCGCGCGCCGCGGCGTTGCCCTGCTCGACGGTGACGCCGGCGCCGAGCTTGCCCTTGGCGATCAGCTTGCCCTGCGCGTCGAAGCAAACCTGTCCCGAGACGAACAACAGGCTGCCGGAGCGCACGAAGCCGACATAATTCGCCACCGGACTTGCGGGCTCGTGCAGGACCACACCCTGTGCCGCCAGTTTCTGCTCGACCGTACCCGCCATGTTTCGTCCCCGTTTGATTTCACTTGCACCCGATCCCCGCCGGATCGGGCCCGCTTGTTTCGCGCATCGCGCCCTCACATGCAAGCCAGCGCCGGTCAGCGGCGGAATGCTAAAAAACATGGCATGGCGGCGGCAAATTCGTACTTTTTCGTGAAGTCGGCCCTAGTTGCGGCGCAATAGGGCGGTCATTAAAGTGACAAATCCCAATTTCGAGGAAAACCCATGGCCTGCTCGTTCCGGATTTTGCCTCGAAATGTCAGATCGCTGCTGTGGACGGTAGCCGCCGTCGCGGTTGCCTCTCATTTTGCGACCACAGCGGTCAGCGCCGCAGCCGGCGGTCCGTTTCTGGCGCATCAGGCGCTTTACGAACTGAGCCTTGTCAAGTCGCGCGGTTCCAATTCGATCAACAGCGCGCGGGGACGCATCCTCTATAATTTCTCCGGCAGCGCCTGCGAAGGCTACACCTCGGAATTTCGGCAGGTCTCCGAACTCGACAGCGGCGAGGGCAAGCTGACATTGAGCGATTTGCGTTCGACCTCGTGGGAGGACGGCGCCGGGAAGAGCTACCGCTTCAAGATCGACGCGCGGATGAATGACACCGATTCGAGCCCGGTCGACGGGGTCGCGGAGCGCACCGGCGATCACATCACCGTCAAATTGAAGCTGCCCGAGGTCAAGACGTTCACGCTCGATGGTGACACCGTGTTCCCGACCGAGCAGATCGAGCGCATCATCGCCGCCGCGAAGGCGGGCAAATCGCTGCTCGAACTGACCGTCTATGACGGATCGGACAATGGCGAAAAGGTCTACAACACGCTGACCGTGATCGGGCAACCGATCCCCGGCGACCGCACCATCGCGGAGCCCGATCCCTCCACCACCAACGATCAGATGAAGTCGCTGACGCGCTGGCCGGTGACCGTCAGCTATTACGACCGCGATGCCAAGGCCAAAGAGGGCGAGCAGACCCCGGTCTACGCGATGTCGTTCGAGCTGTTCGAGAACGGCGTCTCGCGCGCACTTGTGCTCGACTACAATGATTTTGTCATTTCCGGCGCGCTCGGAAAATTCGACGTCAAGGATTCCAAGCCGTGCAAGACGGCGGAAGCGCCGAAGTAGTCTGAGTCATTCCTCCTCCGCCGCCTTCTCAGGTCCGTCATACGCGATCCCCCTGATCACGGCGGCTTGGCCGAACTTCCTGCGCAGATCGTCCATCGCGCGTTCGGCATGCGCCGAGCGGCGGTCGAGCATGTCGGTGTCGTCGGCCTGCGAGCCCGGGCGCAGCGCGCTGACGCCGGTGCCCATCAGGCGGAACGACGTGCCGTCGATCTCCTTGGCCAGCATTTCGCGGGAGATTGCGAAGATTTTTGCCGCAAGCTGGGTCGGCGCGTGAATCGATTGCGAACGGGTACGCTGCCTGAAATCGGCGGTCTTCAGTTTCAGGGTGATGGTGGATCCCGCAAGCTCGCTATTCTTCAGGCGCAAGGAGACCTTCTCCGACAGCCGCCATAGAAGCTTTTCAAGCGTCGCAAAATCGCGGACGTCGGTTTCGAACGTGGTCTCGCTGGAAATGGTCTTGGCGCCGCGATCGGGCACGACGCGGCGATCGTCGATCCCGCGCGCCAGCCGCCACAGCCTGCGGCCCTCCGTCGAAAACTGTTTCATCAGTTCGATTTCGTCGGCACGCTGCAAATCGGCGATGGTACGAAAGCCGCGCTGGATCAGTTTCTCCTGGGTCGCCGGTCCGACGCCAAAGATAAATCCGACCGGCTTTTCCGCGAGCATGGCGCGGGCCTCGTCCTGATCGAGCGTGGCAAAGCCGCGTGGCTTGTCGAGGTCGGAAGCGATCTTGGCCAGAAACTTGTTGCAGGACAGGCCGACGGAAACAGTGATCCCGATATTGCGCTCGACCTCGCGGGCGAAACGCGCCAGCACTTTTGCCGGGATCATGCCGTGCACCCGCTCGGTTCCGGAGAGATCCAGAAACGCTTCATCGATCGAAAGCGGCTCGACCAGCGGCGTCAGCGCCTGCATGGCATGGCGCACCTCGCGCCCGACCCGGACATATTTCGCCATGTCGGGCCTGATCACGGCCGCAGACGGGCACAGCGCCAACGCCTTGAACATCGGCATCGCCGAACGCACGCCAAAGGTGCGGGAGATGTAGCAGGCCGCCGACACCACGCCGCGCTTGCCGCCGCCGATGATCACCGGCTTGTCGGCAAGCTCCGGGTTGTCGCGCTTCTCGACGGTGGCGTAGAACGCGTCGCAATCGATATGGGCAAGCGTCAGCGAGGCCAGCGCGTGATGGCGGACGAGGCGAGGGGAGCCGCACTCGCCGCATCGCCGCGCCGCGATGTCCAGGTCATGGAGACAGTCCCTGCAAAAGCAGGTCGGCCGCCCGATCCCTGGTGCGGCTCGTGTCACGGCACATCGCGCTCCCATTGCGGATCGTTGAGCGCCTGGTGCGCCGCGGCAATGTTGGTTGGATGAAGCTGCGAGACGCTCGCAAACGCCTTCACGGTTGCGTCATCGCGCATTACGAAATCGAGCACACTGGCAAGAAAGCGCGGGTCGGCGGCGGCCGTGCGCAGCGTCTCCGGGCCAATCCCGCTTTCGGCCAGGAATAACCCTAACCGCTCAGGCTCGCTTGCGATGAAGCTGAGCGCCTGAATTGCAACGATTTCAGCTACTTCCCGGGGGTTTTGAACAGGCTTTCTCAATGGATGCGTTTGCCTTTCGCTAACTTATGGTCTCTATTTTGAAACCATCATGCCCGAGTCTGCGGAAGGTGTTCAAGCAAGTGGAAACCACTTCGCAAACGACCGCACCCGGGCTTAACGGGTTGGAGCGAATCTGGCGCTAGTTTGAATTCACTTTTTGAGACGCCCGGCGGCGGCGCATTGATGCGGCGCAAGGGGTCTGTCTCCGAGGAATAGGGAGGGACGGGATGGCAAAAACCGTCCTGATCGTGGAGGACAACGAGCTCAATATGAAGCTCTTTCGCGATCTCTTGGAAGCGCACGGCTACCAGACCTCCGGCACCTCCAACGGTTTCGAGGCGCTGGATCTCGTGCGCAAGCTGCGTCCCGATCTCGTCTTGATGGATATCCAGTTGCCGCAGGTTTCCGGCCTCGAGGTGACGCGCTGGATCAAGGACGATCCCGAATTGCGCGCGATCCCGGTGGTCGCGGTCACGGCCTTCGCGATGAAGGGCGACGAGGAGCGCATCCGCGAGGGCGGCTGCGAGGCATATTTGTCCAAGCCGATCTCGGTCGGCAAATTTATTGAAACCGTTCGACGCTTTATCGGGTAGGGGAAATTTCATGTCCGCGCGCATCCTCGTCGTCGACGACGTCCCCGCCAACGTCAAACTGTTGGAAGCCCGCCTGTCGGCCGAATATTTCGACGTCCTGACCGCCACCAACGGCGCCGAGGCGCTGGCGATCTGCGCGCGCGCCGAATGCGACATCATCCTGCTCGACGTCATGATGCCCGATATCGACGGTTTTGAAGTCTGCCGCCGGCTGAAGTCAAATCCGGCCACGCACTTCATTCCGGTGGTGATGGTCACCGCGCTGGATAACCCGTCCGATCGCGTGCGCGGGCTGGAGGCCGGCGCCGACGATTTCCTGACCAAACCGGTGTCCGACATCGTGCTGATCGCGCGGGTGCGCTCGCTGACGCGGCTCAAGATGATGACCGATGAATTGCGCATGCGCGCCATCACCTCGCTGGAGATCGGCGTGCAGGCGCCGGAGCGAAGTGCCGTGGCCGACACCGGCAGGGGCGGACGCATCCTCCTGGTCGACGACCGGCCGTCGTCCTATGAGCGGCTGGCGCCGATGCTCTCCGCCGAGCACAGCGTCGACGTCGAAACCAATCCCTCCGAAGCGCTGTTTCATGCCGCCGACGGCAACTACGATCTCTTGATCGTCTCGCTCGGCCTCGATAATTTCGACGGCCTTCGGCTGTGCAGCCAGGCGCGCTCGCTGGAGCGGACCCGGGGGGTGCCGATCCTCGCCATCGCCGACGCCGACAACAACACGCGCCTGCTCCGCGGGCTCGAGATCGGCGTCAACGATTATCTGCTGCGCCCGGTCGACAAGAACGAGTTGCTGGCACGCGTGCGCACCCAAATCCGCAAACGCCGCTACACCGATCACCTGCGCGACAATGTGCAGAACTCGATCGAAATGGCGATCACCGACGCGCTGACCGGCCTGCATAACCGCCGCTACATGGAAAGCCATCTCGGCACGCTCGCCGAACAGGCCTCAAGCCGCGGCAAGCCGCTGGCGCTGATGATGCTCGACATCGACTACTTCAAGGCGATCAACGATACTTACGGCCACGATGCCGGCGATGACGTGCTGCGCGAATTCGCGGTCAGGGTCCGAAAATCGATCCGCGGCATCGATCTCGCCTGCCGCTATGGCGGCGAGGAATTCGTGATCGTGATGCCGGAGACCGATCTTCATGTCGCGGGGATGGTGGCGGAACGGCTGCGCCGCTCGATCGCCGGCGAGCCTTTCTCCGTCAGCAAGGGCGCCAAGCGCATCGAGGTCACGATCTCGATCGGACTCTCGACACTTGAGCTGAAAGGCGAAGCCGTCGCCGACGTGCTCAAGCGCGCCGACAACGCGCTCTACCGCGCCAAGCATGACGGCCGCAACCGCGTGGTGGCCGCGGCGGCGTAAGATGCGATTGGCGTGACGAACTACGCTTCAGGAAGCGCGCTTCTTCGTGACCCGACGTTGGTTTTCCTGGGTGTCTAGCTTAACCTCGACCCCCGCATTCTCCAGCAACACCTGCGCGGCTTGCTTCGCGGCGCGTGCCATCGAGGGATCGTTGCGCACCAGATCCTGCGCGATCGAGCCGTCGACCAGCAGCGTGAGCTGCGTCGCCAGACCGTCGGCGTTGGCGACCTTGAGCTGCTTCAACAGATCGCGAAACCAAACGCGGCGGCTTTCCTTGAAGGCGACCGCGATCTTCTTCACCGCCGCATCTTCCGCGCCGAGCTCCGCAACCGCGTTGACGAACGGGCAACCGCGAAAGTCGCGCGAGCCAAAGCGCCGCTCCAGCGAATCGAAGGTGCCGAGGATCTGCTCCGCCGGTGTTTTGTCTGAGGGGCGGGGCTGAACAAAGCGGCGCGCCAGATAGGCCATGATCAGCTCGTCTTTGGACGGAAAATGGTTATAGAGCGTGCGCTTGGAGATGCCGATCTCGGCGGCGATGGTATCGACGCCGACGGCGCGGATGCCCTGTAGATAAAACAGCCGATCGGCGGTTTCGAGTATCCGCTCTTTCATCGGCGTTTTTCCGGGTGTTGTCATTTTTACACAGACCTGTGTACCGTTTCGCTTGACAACGGAGTTGGTCATACCTTAGTTACACAGATCGGTGTAATCAAGTCCGGTGCGACGGCAGGTCGCGATTTCAAAACGGCGACCTCAAGGGAGAGCAAGAAAAATGCCCCTGCTGCAGATCCTCCGCCCCGTGCTTCCGATTCTGATCGGTGCCTCGCTGATGCTCAGCCTGAGCATGGGCTTGCGGCAGTCGCTCGGTATCTTCCTGCAGCCTTTGACCCATGACGTCGGCATATCGGTAACCCAGTTTACGCTTGCGATTGCCGTGCAAAACCTGGCCTGGGGCTTCCTGCAGCCGCTCGCCGGCGCCTTCACGGTGCGCTACGGCTTTCGCGCCATCATGATGGTGGGCGCGGTGCTCTATGTCGCGGGGCTGATGCTGATGGCCGGCGCGCAGGGTTTCGTCAGTGTCATGCTCGGCGCCGGCGTCCTGATCGGGATGTCGCTGGCGTGCACCGCGGCCGCGATTGCGATGTCGGTGGCGACGCGCGCGGTGCCGGCTGTGGTGCGCAGCACCGTGCTCGGCATCGTCTCTGCGGCGGGATCGCTCGGCGCATTGATGTCGGCGCCGATCGGACAAATGCTCAATGAGGGCTATGGCTGGCGAACAGGCCTTGCCGGCTTTGTCATTTTGTCGCTGGCGCTGCTTCCGGCCGCCTGGTTCGCGGGCAGGGTGGACAAAATTCCGCTGCCGCCGCGGACCTCCGATCAGATCGCCGATACGTCAGCGGCCGTCGCAACGAAGATCGCGTTCGGCAATGCCTCCTTCGTGGTGATGACTTGTGCCTATTTCGTTTGCGGCATGCAGCTCGTCTTCATTACCACGCATCTGCCGTCCTATCTCTTGATCTGCGGCATGGATCCGATGCTGAGCGCGCAGACGCTCGGCGTCATCGGCGGCTTCAATGTGCTGGGAAGTCTGTTTTTCGGCTGGGCCGGCGGGCGCTGGAACAAGTTGGCGCTGCTCGGCGGCATCTACATTTTCAGATCGCTGGCGCTCGGCTGGTATTTCATGCTGCCGCCGTCGCCGGCAACGACGTTGCTGTTCGGCGCGATCATGGGATTTCTGTGGCTCGGCGTCGGGCCGCTGGTCGCGGGCGCGGTCGCCGAGATGTTCGGGCTGCAATGGCAGGCGATGATCCAGGGGCTCGCGTTCATGAGCCACCAGCTCGGCAGTTTCCTCGGCGCATATGGCGGCGGGCTGATCTACGACCAGCTCGGTTCCTACACGCTGGCCTGGCGGATCGGCGTCTCGGTGGGGCTCGCGGCTGGATTGATCCAGGTTGCGTTCGCACTGATCCGGCCCACGCGGCCGCCCTTGGTGGCCACGGCGTAGCCTGGCGCACAAAATAAAAACGGGGCCGCGAGGCCCCGTCGGAGTCACGCTATCTTCGATCTTACTTGATCTTGGATTCCTTGAACTCGACGTGCTTGCGCGCGACCGGGTCGTACTTCTTCTTGACCAGCTTGTCGGTCATGGTGCGGGAATTCTTCTTGGCGACGTAATAGAAGCCGGTATCCGCCGAGGAAACGAGCTTGACCTTGATGGTGACCGCTTTGGCCATGTTCAAAACCTTTGATTTTTGGTATCGGACGCCAGCCCATCAAGGGGGCGTATTCGCCGCGCAACCTAGCTTCTGACGGCCCAAAGTCAAGGTTTGAAGGTCGAAACCGGCGCATTTTCGGTAACTAGCTCCCCCAAGAGGCGGTTTTTCGGCTGCTACGACCTGTGCTACAAAGTTGCGCACCCCGGATGTCATCATTCACAAGGCCCTCCGCGGCCCGCAAGGACCGGGAAGCAAGCCGGCGATGGATCCAATAAGACGCACCATACTGGCAACGGGTGTCGCAGCGACCGCGGTGGTGACCGCGGGCACGTGCCTGTTTGCGCAGCAAACAGGCCAAGGAGGGGCCGCCATGGGTACTTACGAGAAAGGCGCCGTTCGCATTCACTTTGAGGAGGCCGGTTCCGGCTTCCCGTTGATGGTGATTGCCGGCGGCGGACTGAACTCGACGATCTCAGCCCTGACCAGCAGCTCGCCGTTTAACCCGATGGAGGAGTTCAAAGCGGACTACCGTTGCATCGCCGCGGATTTGCGCAATGCCAAGGGCGGCCAATCGTCCGGCCCGCTCGAAGCCGACCGTCCCTGGGACGCCTTCACCGATGACCAACTCGGTCTGATGGACCATCTGGGCATCGACAAGTTTTTGGTGTTGGGATTTTGCATCGGCGGCCCAATGATCTGGAACCTGTTGCGGCGGGGGCCCGATCGCATTGTTGCGGCGGTGCTGGCGCAGCCCAGCGGATCGCGCCCCGAGATGCGCGACCTTTTCTATGAAAACAATATGAAGGGCTGGGGCCCGGAGCTGATCACCCGGCGGCCCGAGATCACGATGGAAGTGGTCGACAAATTCCTGACCCGAATGTACCGCACCAACCCCGACTTCGTGTTCACCGTGACGCGCGACTTCGTGCGCAATTGCCAGACGCCGGTGCTGATCCTCCCCGACGATATTCCGGCGCATCCGTACGCCGTCGCCATGGAGGCCGCGATGCTCGCGCCGAAGGCCGAAGTGAGCATGTTCCCGTGGAAGGAGCCCAAGGAGCGAATACCGCTGGCGGTGCGGCAGATGCGTTCCTTCCTCCGGGGCCATCTTGCTGCCTAGACGGCGGAAGGGCCCGCTTTCTTGAAATAGCCTACGCTTCAAAGAAGCGGTTTTTCGGCCTCGGCAGCCCCAGATTTTCCCGCAGCGTGTTGCCCTCATATGCGTTCCGGAAAATCTCGCGCCGTTGCAGTTCCGGCACGACCTTGTCGACGAAATCATCAAGGCCGGCGGGCAGGAACGGGAACATGATATTGAATCCGTCGCAGCCAAAGCTCGTCAGCCATTCCTCCATCTGATCGGCGATGATTTTGGGCGTGCCGACGAACGACAGCCCGCCATAACCGCCGACGCGCTGCGCCAGTTGACGCACCGTGAGCTTGTCGCGCGCGGCGACGTCGACCAGGCGCTGGCGGCCGCTCTTGCTCGCATTGGTCTCGGGAATCGGTGGCAGCTGCCCGTCGGGATCGAAGCCCGACGCATCGGTGCCGAGCATCACCGAAAGCGAGGCGATCGCGCTGTCGTAATGCACCCTGCTGTCGAGCAAGGCGCGTTTCTCTTTGGCCTCCTCGACGCTGTCGCCGACCACGACAAAGGCGCCGGGCAGGATCTTCAAATCGTTGCGGTCGCGGCCGAGCTTGTCCATGCGGCCCTTGATGTCGGCATAGAGCTTTTGCCCGTCAGAAAGGCTGCCACCGCCGGTGAACACGGCTTCCGCGGTCTCCGCCGCAAGTTGCCGGCCATCGTCGGAGGCGCCGGCCTGAACGATCACGGGCCAGCCCTGCACCGGGCGGGCGATGTTGAGCGGGCCGCGCACCGACAGATATTTGCCCTTGTGATCGAGCACATGCATTTTTTCGGGATCGAAAAACAGACCGCTCTCGACGTCCCGGACAAAAGCGTCGTCGGCAAAGGAATCCCACAGGCCCGTCACCACATCGTAGAATTCGCGCGCCCGACGATAGCGCTCGGCGTGCTCCATGTGATCGTCGAGCCCGAAATTCAGCGCCGCGTCCGGGTTCGAGGTGGTGACGATGTTCCACCCGGCGCGGCCGCCGCTGATGTGATCGAGCGAGGCAAAGCGGCGGGCAACATGATAGGGCTCATCGAACGTCGTCGAGCCCGTCGCGATCAGACCGATATGCTCGGTGACGGCGGAAAGCGCCGACAACAACGTGAACGGCTCGAATGACGTGACGGTGTGGCTGCGCTTTAGCGCAGAGACCGGCATATTCAGCACGGCCAGATGGTCGGCCATGAAGAAGGCGTCGAATTTGCCGGCTTCAAGCTTCTGGATCAGGCGTTTGATGTGGGCAAAATTGAAATTGGCATCGGGCCAGGCCCCTGGATAGCGCCACGCGCCGGTGTGAATGCTGACCGGCCGCATAAACGCGCCGAGCCGCAACTGACGTTTTGCCATTTCGACTTCCCAAGGTTTCTGGCCGTTATGGACAGATAGGGAGGGCGAACGACATTGGCATTGGGCGGCTTCGGAAGATTGTTGCTATTTATGCGTTGCGCATAGATGTTTTTTCGCGTCGATTCGCGTTTTTCTTCGAGATGCCCAGGTTTCGGTATGGCAAATCTGATCAACAACGAGCGCGTCAAGCTTTTCGCAAACTGGACCAATACCGTCGCTACGGCGGTACTTACGGTAGGCGTTTTTACCCCGGTAGCGGTCGAAGTTTACGGAATCGGGGAACCGCCTAAGAACGACATCCTGTTGGCGTGGCTGCCGATCGTTTGCATCTGCGCGGCGATCGCCCTACATTTGGGAGGCCAATGGATCCTCGACCTGCTGGTGGACGGCGATGAGCAACAGCGATCTCTATATCCTGGCAATGCCAGCCATTGCCGCCGGAGCAGTGCTGCTCACCGGTCTGGGTCTCGCCGTGTTCCTCAAGCGTCAGTCCATGGACGGGAAGAAGGTCGGTGCGGTTGCGACAAAGCGCTCCAATCGGAAATCCCAGGACATTGTAGATGGCGTATGGGTGCATCTGACCAAGGCGCAGATTCGGATGCTGGCACGTGTCGGTCAACCCGTACGCGCCAAGCGCCGGGCCCCGGACCGCGTCAGAAACTGATTGTCTTCGGCTAAATCTCTCTTCAATCCGCAGATAAGACCCATGGCGGAGGCGCCGGTCGACGTTTGGCTAGGCACCGCCAAGAATATCCTTCTGCATCTTGCCGCCATAAAAATGGAAAAACGGCATCGGCGCGTCGTGGTTCAAGGGCCCGCTGGCGAGGCGTTTTTCGAGTTCGCCCAAAACATTCCTGGTCATGGGATGCAGGTCGGCGAGCGGTTTTGAGCCGATCTCGACCCAGACCAATTCCACCAACTCGGCATCGGCATGGATCACGCCCTCGACGCGGTGGGCAATGGTCGAAGCATCCGCGGTGAAAAACCGCGTATCGAAGCGCCGCACGCGGCCGGGTGGGGTGATCGCGCGCGCGATCAGGAACAGCCCGGATGGATCGGGCAGGAGGCCTGCCTCGCTGAAGGGCTTCCAAGGGCCTTCGAGCGCGGGTGCTGCGCCGTTGCTCTTGCTCCCGAGACAAAGACCGGTCTCTTCGCAGGCCTCGCGGATCGCGGCGATCGCCAGCGATTTTGCGCGCGACGCCGCGATCTTCGGACTGCCCTTGAGCAGGTTTTCTTCAAGCACCTTCGGTATCGGTGCCGCCACGGGAACGCGGTTGTCGGTCTTGTCGACGCGGCCGCCGGGAAAGACAAACTTGCCGGGCATGAACACCACCTTGTCGTGGCGCCTGCCGACCAGAACTTTTGGGGTGGTCGCGGTGCGATCGACCAGAATCAGCGTGGCGGCGTCGACCGGGCGGCGATAGGGGTGATGATCGGCTTCCTTTTCGATCTTTTCAGTCTCGCTCATCACGCTCCCGCCGCCCCCAATGTGGTTTCTTGATATCGTCGTTTCTTGATTGTGAGAGCCTGATCTATGGCTCTGGATTTTGTTCGTCGAATCCGTGCATGCGTAGCGCCCACTGCATCCCGATCACGGCGCCTTTCACCGGTTGCAGCAGCAGCAATGAGAAGACCAGCGTCAGCGGCAAATAGATCGCCAATTGCAGTGCCACGGGCGGCGAGTAATTGGTTTCGATCACCAGCGCCAGGGGCACCACAAGATGTCCGACGATGACGATCACGAGGTATGCGGGAAGATCGTCGGCGCGGTGTGGCGTGAAATCGAGCCCGCAGACCGAGCAGTGATCGTCGACCTTCAGGAAAGCGCGAAACAGTTTGCCTTCGCCGCAACGCGGGCAGCGGCCGCGGAATCCGCGCTTCAGCGCGGTCCAGACGTTACGCTTTTCGGCTGACGCGGATTCGTGCGTCCAGACTTTCGGCTGTGCGCTCACGGTTTCCATGATCTGTCCTTTGAAGCTTTGCCCTTCTTCGATTTGCCGGGCTTGGCGTTACCCGGCCTGCGATCCTTCTTACGCCCTTTATTGCGAGGTGGCGCCTTCGCTTGCGTGCTGGAAACATCCCGCGAAGCTTCGCGCCTTCTGCCGCGCGGAATTAGCTGGCCTTCCGACAACAGTTCGAACCGCAGCGCGCCGGCAACTGGCGCAGCTTCTACCAGACGGACGTCGACAACGTCACCCAGCCGATGCATGGCACCGCTGCGCGAGCCGACCAGCGCGTGGCGCGTCTCGTCATAGTTGAAATACTCGGTCCCCAAGGTGCGGATCGGGATCAGGCCGTCGGCGCCGGTATCGGTGAGCTTGACGAACAGCCCGGCGCGGGTGACGCCGGAAATGCGGCCCTGAAACGTTGCCCCAATGCGGTCGGCGAGAAAATGCGCGATCAGGCGGTCGGCGGTTTCACGCTCGGCCTTCATGGCGCGGCGTTCGGTGACGGAGATTTGCGCTGCGACCTCGGTCAGCGTTTCCACCGTTTCGGTCTCCGGCAACGCGCCCTCGCCGAGCCCAAGCCCGCGGATAAGCGCGCGGTGCACGACGAGGTCGGCGTAACGGCGGATCGGCGAGGTGAAGTGCGCATAGCGCCGCAGGTTGAGGCCGAAATGACCATAGTTCTCGGCGGCGTATTCGGCCTGGGCCTGCGAGCGCAACACCACTTCGTTCACCAGCGGTTCGGAATCATGTCCCTTGACCTGCGCCAGCACGCGATTGAACAGAGCGGGGCGCAACGCGCCGCTTTTGGCAAACGGCAGATCGAGCGTCTTCAAAAATTCCTGAAGGTTGTGAACCTTCTCGAGTGTCGGTTCATCGTGCACCCGATAGATAAGCGGCAGCGCCTTTTTTTCAAGCATTTCTGCCGCGGCGACATTGGCAAGGATCATGAACTCTTCGATCAATTTATGCGCATCGAGCCGCTCCGGCACGATCACACGGTCGACCGTGCCGTCGGGTTTCAGCAAAATCTTGCGTTCGGGAATGTCGAGATCGAGCGGATCGCGCTCGTCACGCGCGCGTTTTACCACGGCGTAGGCTTCGTAGAGCGGTTTCAAAATCGCATCGAGCAGGGGACCGGTTGTGTCATCGGGCCGTCCGTCGATTGCGGCTTGCGCCTGCGCGTAGCTGAGCTTGGCTGCCGAGCGCATCAAGACTCGATGAAAGCTGTGCGAGCGCTTGCGGCCGTCATTGCCGATTACCATCCGCACCGCGAGCGCGCCGCGCGGCTCGCCCGGCACCAGCGAGCACAGATCGTTCGAAATACGCTCGGGCAGCATCGGCACCACCCGATCCGGAAAATACACCGAATTGCCGCGGGTCAGCGCATCGCGATCGAGCGCCGATCCCGGCCGCACATAAAACGCGACGTCGGCGATCGCGACATTGACGATATAGCCGCCTTTGTTGTTCGGGTCGGGATCAGGCTCGGCGTGCACCGCGTCGTCATGGTCCTTGGCATCGGGCGGATCGATCGTCACCAGCGGCACGTCGCGCCAGTCCTCGCGGCCCTTTAGCGTCGCGGGTTTTGCTTCTTCCGCCTCGCGCAGCGCGGCGGGCGAAAACGCCTGCGGAATTTCGTGAGCATGAATCGCGATCAGGCTGACCGCTTTCTCGCTCGCAAGCGAGCCGAGCCGCTCCTTGACCTTGCCGGAGGCAAGCCCAAAGCCGCGCGTGCGTATCAAATCGACGCTGACGAGATCGCCATCCTCGGCGCCGCCGGCATCGGCCGTGGCGATGTTCAATTCGCGTCCGGCCTGCTTCTTGTCGACCGGGACCAGCCGTCCGCCGCCGCCCGGGAGCGCGCGGAAAATGCCGAGCACGCGGGTCTTGGCGTGATCGATGACCTTGATGACACGCCCGCGGTAGAGCGCGCCGTCGCGCTCTTCCAGCTTCTCGATCCGCAGCAGCGCGCGGTCGCCGACGCCGGCCGCGGTGCCCGGTTGCGGACGCCTCGGAATATGGAGGCGGATTTTTGGCGGCTCGCCGTTTTCGACCTCGTCCCATTCGGTCGGCGTCGCGATCAATTCGCCGTCGCTGTCGCGCCCGGTGATGTCGGCCATCAGCGTCGCCGGCAAGCTTGCCGGCTCGCTGATCGTCTTGCCGCTCTTCTTGATGGTGCCTTGGTCGGCGAGTTCGCGCAGGATGCGCTTCAATTCGGCGCGGTCGGCGTTCTTCAGGCCGAACTCGCGCGCGATCTCGCGGGTTCCGATTTTTGCTGGATTCGCACGGATGAAGGCGACGATGGCGTCCCGGGCCGGAAAGCCAAGCTCGCGGTTCTTCGCCACTCTATCCCCGGGCCTTGCCGGCGCTCTTCTTCGCCGGCGCTTTGGCGGTTGATGCCGGTTTTGCGACCGAGGTTTTCGCGGCCGGTGTCACCGGCGCGCGCGCCTTGCTGACCGCATCCGAGGTCGGCTTGGCCGCGGATTTCTTCGCTGCCGCCTTCTTGATCGGTTTTGCCACCTTGGCATCGGCCGCAGTTTTGGCAGGTTTCTCGGCCTTGGCTTTCTTGACGCCGCGCTTGGGTTTTCCGCCGCCCTTGGCGACGCGTTCGTCGATCAGCGCGATCGCCTCGGAGAGCGTGATGGTTTCCTGCGTCTTGTCGCTCGGGATCGTGGCGTTGACGCCGCCGGCCGTGACATAGGCCCCGTAGCGTCCGCCCTTGACCGCGACCACGCCCAGCGTCGGATGATCGCCGAGCGGTTTTCCCGGATCGGCCCCGAAACGGCGGCCGCTCGGGCCTTTTGCGATTTTCTCGGCAATCAGCGTCACCGCGCGGTTGAGCCCGATGTCGAACACCTCATCGCCGGCCTCCAGGCTGGCATAGGTTTTTTCGTGGCGCACGAACGGCCCGAAACGGCCGAGACCCGCGGTGATCGGTTCGCCGGTCTCGGGATGCTTGCCGATCTCGCGCGGCAGCGACAGCAGCTTGAGGGCCAGATCGAGCTCGATATCGGAAGGCGAGATGTTTTTCGGAATACCGGCGCGCTTCGGCTTTTCGCCTTCGGCGTAATCCTTTTGCTCGCCGAGCTGAATGTAGGGGCCGAACCGGCCGGCCTTTACCACGGCGTCGAGATCGGTCGCCGGATCCTTGCCCAGGATCCGATCGGCGCTGGCTTCGCTGTCGGCCGCGAGCGGACGGGTATAGCGGCACTCCGGATAATTCGTGCAGCCGACGAAGGCGCCGAATTTCCCGGCCTTGAGGTTGAGCTTGCCGGTGCCGCAGGTCGGGCATTGCCGGGGATCGCCGCCGTCCTCGCGCGGTGCGTAAATGTGCGGCCCCAGCATGTCGTCGAGCGCATCCAGCACCTCGGTGACCCGCAGATCCTTGATGTCGTTGACCGCGCCGATGAAATCGCCCCAAAAATCCTTCAGCACCTGCTGCCAGGAAATCTCGTTGTTGGAGATGCGGTCGAGCTGCTCTTCCAGATCGGCGGTGAAGTCATATTCGACATAGCGGGCGAAAAAGTTCTCCAGGAATGCGACCACGACGCGGCCCTTGTCCTCGCCATGTAGACGCTTCTTCTCGAGCCTGACATAGCCACGGTCCTTCAAGACCTGCAGGATCGAGGCGTAGGTCGAGGGACGGCCGATGCCGAGCTCTTCCATGCGCTTGACCAGCGATGCCTCCGAAAATCGCGGCGGCGGCTCGGTAAAATGCTGGGTAACGGCAAGGTTCTGGCGTTTCAGCGCTTCGCCTTCGCTCATGGCGGGGAGGCGGCGACTGTCCTCGTCGTCGCCGTCGTCGTCGCGGCCTTCCTGATAAAGCGCCAGAAAACCGTCGAATTTTATAACCTGCCCGGTCGCGCGCAGCTCCAGCACGCGGGTGCCGGCTTTGGCTGCGATATCGACGGTGGTGCGTTCCAGTTCGGCCGATTCCATCTGGCTCGCGATGGTGCGGATCCAGATCAATTCATAGAGTTTTGCCTGATCGGCATCGAGGCGGCGGCGCATCTCGGCGGGCCGGCGCGACAGATCGGTCGGGCGGATCGCTTCATGCGCTTCCTGCGCGTTCTTCGCCTTGGTCTGGTACTGGCGCGGCGCATCCGGCACATAGGCGTTGCCGTAGTCCTCGCCGATCACTTTTCGCGCCTGGGTGATTGCCGAATTGTCGATCTGCACGCCGTCGGTTCGCATATAGGTAATGAGACCGGTGGTCTCGCCGCCGATATCGATGCCCTCATAGAGCCGCTGCGCGATCCGCATGGTATGCGCCGGCGCAAAGCCAAGCTTGCGGCTTGCCTCCTGCTGCAGTGTCGAGGTCGTAAACGGCGCTTGCGGATTGCGCCGCGCCGGCTTTGCCTCGACCGTCGTGACGGTAAAGTTCGCAGCCTCGATTGCCTTTTTGAAATCTTCGGCTTCCGCGCCGCTGCCGATGTCGAGCCTTTGAATCTTCTTGCCGTCGGCGCCGACCAGGCGGGCCTCGAACGCTTCGCCGCGCGGTGTCGTCAGCGTCGCGACCAACGACCAGTATTCGCGGGGCACGAATTTCTCGATCTCGAGCTCGCGGTCGCAGACCAGCCGCAGCGCCACCGACTGCACCCGTCCGGCCGAACGCGCGCCCGGCAGTTTGCGCCACAAGACCGGGGAGAGCGTAAAGCCGACCAGATAGTCCAGCGCGCGGCGCGCCATATAGGCATCGACCAGCGCGCCATCGATCTGGCGCGGGTGCTTCATCGCGTCGGTGACCGCCTGCTTGGTGATGGCATTGAACACCACGCGCTCGATCTTCTGGTCTTTCAGCGCGCGCTTTTCTTTCAGCACCTCCAGCACGTGCCACGAGATCGCTTCGCCCTCGCGATCGGGGTCGGTCGCCAGGATCAGGCGGTCGGCACCCTTCAGCGCCCTGGCGATATCATCGAGCCGGCCGGCGGCCTTGGGATCGATCTCCCAGATCATCTGGAAATTGGCGTCCGGATCGACCGATCCATTCTTGGCCGGAAGGTCCCGAACATGGCCGAACGAGGCCAGAACCTCATAGGACGAGCCCAAATACTTATTGATCGTCTTGGCTTTCGCCGGCGACTCGACAATGACGATATTCATGTCATTCCAATGGCTTACGGGAAAAATAAAGGCCGGTTCCGCGAGACTCGCGTCGGCCGTTTCGCCCCGAACATGGGTGGTGAGGGGGCCCCTGTCAAATCGACAGATGTTGATAAGGGCCCTTCCGGCCAAGGCTTGGTATCAAAAAAGTTGTAAAATGCGCCCCATAGTTGCACTCTCAATAGGAGAATATTTTCAGAAGACATCCTGTTGGAAGTCATTTTTTGACGAAAACAAAGCGGGGGCGAACCCGCGGGTCCGAGCGCAGGGACGAGGGCTCGCAGAGCGATGAGCAGGTGGGGGATGGCGGGCCGGACGAGGCCACCGCGTTCATTGCCGAAACGGTCGCTGAGCTCGCCCGGCTGGCGCGGCGCCACAAGCTCGGCATGCTGATCCTGCTGCTCGAGATGACGCAGATGGAAGCGGAGGAGCGCGCTCGCCTCCGCGGCAGGCGGAAGCTGTCGTGAGGGAACGTTTTCACGTCATGGCCGGGCTTGTCCCGGCCATCCACGTCTTTCTTGCGTTGGGGAAGAGAAGACGTGGATGCCCGGCACAAGGCCGGGCAGGACGAATTGAGGGCGCGTCTTCCCTCAGGCCAAAACGCGCCGTCGGCGTCTAACCGCAGGATTCGGCCGCACCTCCGTATCGCCGTCGCCGAGCAGCCTTCCGTCGCTGGCGCGTAGTTCGAGCTTTCGCACCGGCAAACCTTTGCCGCGATCGACGAGGAGGGTAGGGAAGGCGCCGCCTTCGCCACAAAACTCCTCGCTCCATTGCCGCAGCGCGACCAGCACCGGAAAAACCCCGCGCCCCTTCGGCGTCAGCACGTATTCCTGGTAGGCGCTGCCGTCGGAGGCGGGCACCGTCTTGAGGATGCCGTGGTCGACCAGGGTGCGCAGCCGCACGGTGAGGATGTTTTTTGCCAATCCGATATTCTTCTGGAATTCGCCGAAGCGGCGGATCCCCAAGAAAGCGTCGCGGATGATCAGGAGCGACCACCAGTCGCCGAACGCGTCCAGCGATCGCGCGACCGGGCATTCGGCCTTTTCAAGACTGGTCCGTTTCACCATGGCGTCCTCCGGGCCGTCGATGCTCCCGATCACGGCGTTGTGTGGTTGCGTTATGAAACCAGATGCCCTAGATGGCAACTCAGTTTAATAATGCAACCAATTGAGGAGATCACCGATGCGGCTCGCGAACAAGACGGCATTCATTACCGGCGGCAATAGCGGCATCGGGCTCGTGACCGCCCGGCTGTTCGTGGCGGAAGGCGCCCGGGTCGCGATAACCGGGCGAAATCAGGCGACGCTGGAAGCAGCCGCGAAAGAACTTGGACCCAACGCGCTAGCGATTGTGGCCGATGCCACCGATATCGCTGCCACCGAAAAAGCGGTCAAGCAGGCGGTGGAAAAATTCGGCAAGCTCGACATCGTGTTTGCCAATGCCGGCATCAGCGCAAGCACACCGGTGGGTGGTACGTCGCTCGAAACATTCGAGTCCGTGCTCAAGACCAATATCACCGCGGTTTTCTTTACCGTGCAGGCGGCAGCACCGCATCTGAGCGATGGCGCCTCGATTATTCTGAATGGCTCGGTGATCTCGGTGCTCGGCAATCCGGGCTATGCCGCCTATGCCGCCAGCAAGGCCGGCGTTCGCGCCATGGCCCGCGTTATGGCGTCGGAACTGTCGCCGCGCGGCATCCGGGTGAATGTCGTGTCGCCCGGCGGCACCACCACGCCGATCTGGAACCGCACGGCGCCGACGCCGGAAGCCATCACGGCTCTGGAAGCGCGCATCGCGAAATCCATCCCGCTTGGACGCTTCGGCAAGCCGGAACAGGTCGCGAAGACCGTGCTGTTCCTCGCCTCTGACGATGCTTCGAATGTTCAAGGCGCAGAGATTTTCGTCGATGGAGGCGCTACCGCATCTCCCGCTGGCGCGCCGATCTATCGCGGATAAATGGAACTTGAGGCCATCATAAAGCCGATCAGCGCAATTGCGCGCTGATCGGTTCACCCGGCAACGGAACTTTGAGGAATTCAGCTAACCGGTTGAACCTTCGCTGCAGCAATCTCGACAACTCCATCGGCAGAGGATTTTGACCGCTGACGCATTGGAGAATTGATATGCCACGAGCCGTTCAGATATTTGCACCGATTTCGGTTTGGCCAGCTTCGTCAGAGGAATCCCACAGCAGTTCGCTAGAACCGGTCCTGCTGTTTTCCGGAATCGGCCTGTTCGCGTTCCTGATTGCGGCCCTCACGGGCGTGCAGGGCGTCTGGCTTTAAGTACCTTCGACAAGACCTCAAATGTCTGTCACGGCCGGGCGTCGTCCCGGCCATCCACGTCTTCCTTGGTTCTGCCAAACACGTAGATGCCCGGCACAAGGCGGCACAAGGCCGGGCACGACGATGATGGTCGCTTCTATCGGATGTATTGCGAGCAAGACCCCTATGCCGCGTGAAGATTGGTTGCCGCCTGCAGGGCGCCGGCGAGCGCCTTCTCGCGGTGCTCCGGGCCGACCTGGATGCCCTCGGCGGAAATCAATTCGAGATTCTTGACGCCGATGAAGCCGAACACCCAGCGCAAATAGGTTTCCACATATTCGCCGGCCGCCGCCGGCGTTCCGGCGCCATAAAACCCGCCGCGCGAGATCGCGATGATGACGCGCTTGTTGCCGGCCAAACCTTCGGCGCCTTGCGCGCCATATTTAAAAGTCTTGCCCGCCACCACGATGCGGTCGATCCAGGCCTTGAGCTGGCTCGGGATCGTGAAATTATACATCGGCGCGCCGAGCACCACGATGTCGGCGGCCAGAAACTCCTCCAGCACGGCCTGCCCTACGGCCATGTCCTCGCGTAGTGCGGCATCGGCGGCAGCGCCCTGAGCCGCGGCAAGGTGCGAGCCCGACAGATGCGCCAGCGGCGTCGAGGTCAGGTCGCGGTAGACGATTTCGAGATTTGGTGTCGCCTTGCGCAGGCGATCGACGATTGCGGCCGAAACCTGGCGGCTGACGGAGTGGGGGCCGAGAACGCTGGAATCGATATGCAGGAGTTTCATTTGGGTCACCCTTGGTATAAGTTTGTAACTGAGACTATATGAGTGACTGTCCGCAAACCGCGCAAGAACGCACTTTTTTGATACCCGAGCACATCAGTGAAACCCGAGCACATCAGAGTGCCTGTCCCGCCGCTCAACCCGCATCTCGATAGCGATTGCCGTGGCGTCGCCTCGATCCTGGCGCGGGTCGGCGACAAATGGAGCGTGTTCGTCATCATGCTGCTCGGCGCCGGCCCGCGCCGCTTCAACGAGATCAAGCGCATGGTCGGCGGCATCTCGCAGCGGATGCTGACCTTGACCTTGCGCGGTCTGGAACGCGACGGCCTCGTCACCCGCACCGTATTCCCGACCATTCCGCCGCGGGTGGATTACGAGCTGACCGATCTCGGCCACGGGTTGTCGAAGCCGGTGGAGGCGCTCGGCAGGTGGGCGATGGATCATCAAACGGAAATCCGGGCCGCGCGGGCGCGGTTCGACGGGCGCAACGAACCCGGCTGATCGTCAGATCAGCGATACCAGCCCGCCGCCATGGCGTTCGAGCCGGCCGGCGAGTTCGAGCTCGAGCAGCACGGTGCGCACGATCGCGGGCGTCGTGCCGGCCATCCGGATGAGGTCATCAAGCAGAACAGGGGTCGGCCCGAGCAGGCTGATGATGCGCGCGCGATCGCTCGCCTCGGGTTCGGAGGCGAGCGGCTCGTCGTCCGGCTCGCGCAATTCGATCGGGCGCTCCAGGATCGGCTCGACCGCGTTGATGACATCGGAAGCTTCCGTCGTCAGCGTCGCGCCCTGTTTTATCAGATCGTTGGTGCCGGCAGCGCGCGGATCGAGCGGCGAGCCGGGCACCGCGAACACCTCGCGGCCCTGTTCGGCGGCAATGCGCGCCGTGATCAGCGAGCCCGAGCGATGCGCCGCCTCGACCACGACGACGCCGAGCGCCACCCCCGAAATCAGCCGGTTACGCCTCGGAAAATCCCGCGCGCGCGGCACATGCCCGAGCGGCATTTCGGAAATCGCAGCCCCGCCGGATTCGACGATCGCTCCCAGCAGGTCCTCGTGTTCGGCCGGATAGATCCGGTCATGACCTCCGGCCAGCACCGCGACGGTGCCGCTTTCGATGCTGGCGCGATGCGCCGCCTGATCGATGCCGCGCGCCAGCCCCGAGGCAATGACAAACCCGGCCTCGCCGAGATCACGCGAAAGCTTTCCGGCGAATTTCAGCCCGGCGCCGGAGGCATTGCGCGAGCCGACCACCGCAATCATCGGCCGCATCAACACTTCGGGCGCGCCGCGCACGCCGAGCAGCGGCGGCGCGTCGTCGAGCGTGGCAAGCCGCGGCGGATAGCCGGCTTCGCCCGGCGCGAGCAGCGTGACGCCGAGCCGCTTGGTCGCGATAACTTCGGCGCGCGCATCCTCCTCGCTGCAAATCCGCCCCGGTCGCGCCGCGCCGCCCCGCCGCGCCAGATCGGGCAGCCGCAGCAAGGCGGTCCGCGCGCTGCCGAAGTGATTGATCAGAGAACGAAACGTGCGCGGCCCGACATTGTCGGAACGGATCAGCCGCAGCCAGTCGATACGCTGCTCGTCGGTCAGATTTGTCGTGCCTGAGGTCTTGGTGTCCACGCGCTCCCCCAACTCGCAGTAGTGTGGATCAACCTGAGGGCGTGGGGAAGGGGCTGTCGCGTCATTCTCTCCGACGGGCAGTTGCAGATCGTGGCTTGCGCCAAGGGCTTGCCCGATCCCGACCCGATCCGTAAAAGCGTAGGGTCTCCTTGAGGGAATGAAGCCGATGATGTCGCTCGCCGAACTTCAACGCCAGATCGACCACGGCGATCTTTCGGCTGACGAAGCGATCGCCCGGTCGTGCGAGGCCACCGACGCGCATGACAAGACCGTCGGCGCGTTCGTCTGCCGCGTGAAAAACGCCCGCGCGGCGAGCGCAGGTCCGCTGCGCGGCATCGCCGTAGGTATCAAGGACATCATCGACACCTCTGATTTTCCGACCGAAATGGGCTCGGCGATCTACCGGGGATGGCGGCCGCGCGCGGATGCGCCGGTCGTGATGATGTTGAAGCAGGCGGGCGCAACGATCGTGGGCAAGACCACGACGACGGCGTTCGCGGCCAACGATCCGACGGCGACGCTCAATCCGCACAACCCCGCGTATACGCCGGGCGGGTCTTCGTCGGGTTCGGCGGCGGCCGTCGGCGCCGGCATGATTCCGCTGGCGCTGGGGACGCAGACCGGCGGTTCGGTGATCCGGCCGGCCTCGTTCTGCGGCGTGGCCGCGATCAAGCCGACCTATCGGCTGCTGCCGACCGTCGGCGTAAAATGCTTTTCGTGGACGCTCGACACCGTGGGGCTGTTCGCGGCCGGCGTTGGCGATCTGGCGCACGGGCTTGCGGCCATGACGGGCCGGCCCGAATTGCTGCCGGGTACGGCGACCCCAGCCCCGCGCATCGGCGTCGTGCTGCAGGATTTTGCCGGCGAGCCGGAGCCAGCCGGCAGCGAGGCATTGCGGATTGCGGTGGCCGCCGCAGAACGCGCCGGCGCGTCGGTTCGCGCGCTGGCTCTGCCGGCGATCATTGCCGAAGCATGGCGCATCCACCCGACCGTGCAGAATTTCGAGGCGCACCAGACGTTCGCATGGGAATATCGCGTCAATTACGACGCCATGCCGCCATTGCTGCGGGGCAGGCTCGACGAAAGCAAGGGTACGACGGCTGCCGACTACGACGAGGGGCTGCGGATCGCGGATCGGGCCCGAGCCGTATTGGCCGGCATCTTCGAGGACATCGACGTCCTGCTGACATTCTCCGCTGCGGGCGCAGCGCCAAAGGGGCTCGATTGGACGGGCGATCCCCGTTTCAACCGGCTTTGGACACTGATGGGCGTCCCCTGCGTCAATGTTCCCGCCACAATCGCCGAAGGCGGATTGCCGGTGGGCGTGCAGGTGATCGCCCGATTTGGCGACGATGCGGGCGCGCTCAGGGCTGCGCGGTTTGTGGAAGAGGCGCTGGCGCGGGCGTGACGTTTCCGCTCACTTCGCTCCGATCTTTCCTTCCGTCCCCGCCTGCAACCGTTTGATGTTTTCGCGGTGCATGTAGAACAACAATAGCGTCAGGACCGCGAACAGCGACGCCAATGCGGGATAGCCGAACCACCACAGGAAAATCGGCGTGATGAAACTCGCAACCAAGGCCGACAGCGAGGAATAGCGCGTGGTCACGGCGGTCGCGAGCCATAGCACGCAAAACACCAAGGCGGCGGGCGGGAACATCCCGACAAGTACGCCGATATAGACGGCGACACCTTTGCCACCTTTGAAGTTCAGCCAGACCGGAAACAGATGGCCAAGAAAAGCGCCGAGGGCCGCCAGCATCGCTGCGTTAAAGCCGCCGAAATGGTTGGCGATGATCACCGCGGCCGTGCCCTTGAGCATGTCGAGCAAGAGCGTCGCCGCAGCGAGGCCCTTGCGGCCGGTGCGCAGCACGTTGGTGGCGCCGATATTGCCGGAGCCGATCGAGCGCAGATCCTGCGTGCCGGCGAGTTTTGTCAGGATCAGCCCGAACGGGATCGAGCCCAGCAAATAGCCGAGACCGAACGCAACGACCAGGAAGACGTCACCAGACATCGCGGTAGCTCCTGTGCCTGCATATTTTGCGCGCGGCGGTCGCGCCCATTAGCGGATTGTTAACCATAAATCTGGATCGTGGCCCGGATATTGGGGGAGATTAACATGCCGCGCACGCGCAGGCGATTCGAACTGATTTTCTTCGGTCTCTATCTTGCGGCCATCTTCGTCGGCACGTCGATGGAAGCGCTGGCGCAAATGCTGCCGCGCTGAAGTCGCCGACGCATCCGCGCATCGGGCTTTAGACGAGTTCATAGACCGTACGTCCACCCACGATCGTGCGCACGACGCGGCCCGAGAACCGTGCTTCGTCGAACGGCGTGTTCTTGCATTGCGATTTGAGATCGGCCGGGTCGAGCACCCATGGCGTCTCGGGATCGATCACGATGACATCGGCCGGCGCGCCGGCGCGCAGCGTTCCGCCCGGCAACCCCAACAATTCAGCCGGCCGCGTCGACATCGCGCGGATCAGGGTCATAAAGTCCATGTCGCCGTTATGGATCAGCCGTAGGCCAGCCGGCAGCATGGTCTGCAGCCCGATCGCGCCGGCGGCGGCTTCCGCGAACGGCAGCCGCTTGACCTCGACGTCCTGCGGATTGTGATCGGACATGATGACATCGATCAGTCCTGAGGCGACCGCGGCGACCAGCGCCTGGCGGTCTTCTTCGGTGCGCAGCGGCGGCGATAATTTTAAGAAGGTACGGTAGGGGCCGATATCGTTCTCGTTCAGCGTCACATGATTGATCGAGGCCGAGGCCGAGACCGAAAGGCCGGCGTCACGGGCGCGTCTTAGAATTTCCAGCGACTCGATGCAGCTCAGCGAGGCCGCGTGATAACGCCCGCCGGTCAGGGCCACGAGACGCATGTCGCGTTCCAGGATCACGGCCTCGGCGGCGTTGGGGATGCCGATCAGCCCAAGGCGGGCGGCGAACTCGCCTTCGTTCATGACGCCTTCGCCGACGAGATCTGGGTCTTCGGTGTGGTGCACGATCAGCGCGTCGAAATCCCGGGCATAGGCAAGCGCGCGGCGCATCACCTGCGCATTGGTGACGCTGGTCTCGCCATCGGTGAAGGCGACGGCGCCGGCCGCCTTCAGCAGGCCGATCTCGGTCATCTCCTGGCCGTGGAGGCCTTTGGTCAGCGCCGCCATCGGGTGGATATTGACGATCGCGGTGTCGCGGGCGCGGCGCAGCACAAAATCGACCGTCGCCGAATTGTCGATGACGGGCGAGGTATCCGGCTGGCAGATGATGGTGGTGATGCCGCCGGTTGCGGCGGCCTGGCTCGCGGAAGCAAAGGTTTCGCGGTGGCTGGCGCCGGGTTCGCCGACAAAGGCGCGCATGTCGACGAGCCCGGGGGCGACGATCTTGCCGGCGCAATTGACGATGTCGGTGCCCTCGGGAACGCCGGCGGCGCCGATGCCGCGCTTTGCATCGCGGATCACGCCCTCGGCGATCAGCACATCGCCGACGCCGTCGAAATCGCGCGATGGATCGATGACGCGGGCGTTGGCGAGCAGGATCGGGCGGCGATCGGTCAGCATGATCTCACGCGTTCGGCAGGTTGCGGGCGAGCGCTTCCAGCACCGCCATCCGCACCGCCACTCCCATTTCGACCTGTTCGCGGATCAGCGACTGCGCACCATCGGCGACAATGGAGTCGATCTCGACGCCGCGATTCATCGGCCCCGGATGCATCACCAGCGCGTCGGGCTTGGCGTAAGCGAGCTTCCTCTGGTCGAGGCCAAAATAGTGAAAATATTCCTGGGTCGACGGCACGAACGAGCCGTTCATGCGCTCGCGCTGCAGCCGCAGCATCATCACAATGTCTGCGCCATTCAGCCCTTCGCGCATGTCGCGGGCGACCTCGACCCCCATCCGCTCGATGCCGCGCGGCAATAGCGTTGAGGGTGCGACCACGCGGACGCGGGCGCCCATGGTGTTGAGCAGGAGGATATTGGAGCGCGCCACCCGTGAATGCATGACATCGCCGCAGATTGCGATCACGAGCCCCTCGAGCCGGCCCTTGTTGCGGCGGATGGTCAGCGCATCGAGCAACGCTTGCGTCGGATGTTCATGGACGCCGTCGCCGGCATTGATGACGGACCCGTCGACCTTGCGCGCCAACAGTTCCACCGCGCCGGAGGCATGGTGCCGCACCACCAGGATGTCCGGATGCATGGCGTTCAGCGTGACCGCGGTATCGACCAGGGTTTCGCCCTTGCGCATCGAGGAGGAGGACACCGACATGTTCATGACGTCGGCACCCAGCCTCTTGCCGGCGATTTCGAACGAAGATTGCGTGCGGGTGGAGGCCTCGAAGAACAGATTGATCTGGGTGCGGCCGCGCAGCGAGGTGCGCTTTTTGTCGACCTGGCGGTTGAGCTCGACATACTCCTCGGAGAGGTCGAGCAGCCCTGTGATGTCGTCGGCGGAAAGCCCCTCGATGCCCAGCAGGTGCCGGTGACCGAGGACGAAGGTCGATTTCGATTGTGGGGTCATTAAAACGAGAGCTATAGGCAGAGATGCGGAGCGGGGCAAGGGCGAATAGGGGGCTTCGAAGTTATCCCCTGATCCATTCTTGCCCTTCCGTCATGCCCGCGCTTGGCGCGGGCATCCACGTCTACTCATATTAACTGTAAAAAGGACGTGGATGGCCGGAACAAGTCCGGCCATGACGACAGAGGAAGTGGCCCGCGTGAAATTCCTTCTGACCGTTCTCGCCGCCATCATTTATTCCGCTTCGGCCTGCGCGCAAACGTTGCCCGGCGGTTTGGTCTATCTGCGCGACATCGATCCGACCATCCTCCAGGACATCCGTTACGCGGGAGCGAATAATTTCGTCGGCCGCAGGCTTGCCGGCTACGAGGCGGCCGAATGTGTGGTGAAGCGCGAGGTGGGCTTGGCGCTACAGCGCGTGCAGCGGGAACTCGCGCCGCAAAAGCTGTCATTGAAGATGCTGGATTGCTACCGCCCGGCACGCGCGGTGCACGACATGGTCATATGGGCGCAGAACGGCCGGGAGACGCCGGCCGAGCGGCGGTATAATCCGGCATTCGGCAAGAAGGACCTGTTCCGGCTCGGCTACATTGCCGAGCATTCCGGCCATTCTACCGGCGCCGCCGTCGACCTGACCTTGGTGGATTTGAAGGCCGACAATTCGGCTGCCTTCGATCCCAACCAGGTCTATGCCGACTGCACCGCGCCCGCCAGGGCCCGCGCGCCGGAAGCAAGTATCGACATGGGCACCGGCTACGACTGTTCCGACGTCAGGGCGCACACCGCCGCGCCGTCGATTACAGCGGACCAGCGGCGGTGGCGGAACGTGCTGGTTTTGGCGATGGCGAAGCAAGGTTTTGTAAATTATTCGAAGGAATGGTGGCATTTTTCGCTGCCGGGCGCGGGCGGGCCCGCGTATGATTTCCCGATAGGCGCGCGGCCCAAGTGAGTCTGCCGGCGTGAAACCGGGCCCTTTGCGGCGTAAACTCGTTCCCAAACTCCCCGACCGTGAGGGCGGCCATGACGCAAGCCACATTCGCGACCCACGAGGTGTTCAATCAGTCGCCGCCGTTTGAGGATGTCGATCTGTTTGTACTGGACCGGCCGCTGGCGGAAGCCGTCGCGGCCAATGGCGGCAAGGCGGCAGAGCAAGAACTTTCGGAATTCGGGCAGCACTGGGGTTCGGCGGCGATGGCGGCGCGGGGCCGCGTCGCCAACGAAAATACTCCAAAACTGCGCACCTTCGACCCCCGCGGCGTCAGGCGCGACGAGGTCGAGTTTCACCCCGCCTATCACGAATTGATGGCGCGCAGCGCCCATGCCGGCGTGCACAATTCAACCTGGACCGCGGACGGCAAGCCGGCCGGAGGCGCGACTGAGGTGGTGCGTGCCGCGAAATTCTACATGGCCGCGCAAGTCGAGACCGGTCATCTGTGTCCGATCACCATGACGCGCGCCTCGGTCGCGGCGCTGGCGGCGCAGCCGGATTTGCTGGCGAAGGTGATGCCGGTCATTGCCACGCGCGCCTACGATCCGAGCTTCGCGCCGTGGCCGACCAAACGCGGCATGACGCTCGGCATGGGCATGACCGAGAAGCAGGGCGGCACCGACGTCCGCGCCAACATGACCCGCGCCAGCCGTGACGGCGATGCCTATTCCGTCACGGGGCACAAATGGTTCATGTCGGCACCGATGTGCGACGCCTTTCTGGTGCTGGCGCAGACCGATTCCGGCCTGACCTGTTTCTTCATGCCGCGCTTTCGCCCCGATGGATCGGTCAATGCGATCCAGTTCCAGCGCTTGAAGGACAAGCTCGGCAACCGCTCCAATGCATCCTCGGAAGTCGAGTTCCACGGCGCTCATGCGCTGCGCGTCGGCGACGAGGGCAGGGGCATCCGGACCATCATTCAGATGGTGCAATTGACGCGGCAGGATTGCGCGATCGCTTCCGCCGGCCTGATGCGCTCGGGCCTTGCGCATGCGCTGCATCACGCAAGGCACCGCAGCGTATTCCAAAAGCATCTCGCCGATCAGCCGTTGATGCAGGCAGTGCTTTCGGACATGGCGCTGCATGTCGAGGCGACCATTGCGCTGGTGATGCGGCTCTGCCGTTCGTTCGACCGCGCGCCGCAGGAAGCAGGTGAAGCGGCTTACATGCGGCTGTTGACGCCCGCCGTAAAATACTGGGTCTGCAAGAGCGCGCCGGGATTTTTGTATGAGGCGATGGAGTGCCTCGGCGGCAACGGCTATGTCGAAGAGGGCATTTTGGCGCGGCATTTTCGCGAAAGCCCGGTGAATGCGATCTGGGAGGGCTCCGGCAATGTGATGTGCCTCGACGTGCTGCGGGCGTTGTCGCGGGAGCCGGAGGCGGCTTCGGCGGTGTTGCAGGGCTTGGCCGAGCAGGCCAAGGCCCTGCCGGGGGCAAACGAGGCGATCGCGTTCATCGGCAAGTCTTTTCGCAGGCCGGACGGCGAGCGCGTGGCGCGGCTCGCGGTCGAGAAGCTGGCGCTGCTCGCGGCCGCCGCCGCGCTTGCGCAAGTGTCGCCGCATCACGCCCAACTGTTCGCGCGGACCCGGCTTGCTCAGATCCACGCCAGCATGTACGGCGCCGTCGATCTCGCGGCCGAGGATGTCAGAGGTCTTTTGGAGCGGGCGTTGCCGTGATGATAGACGGATTGTTTTCTTTTCGTCATGGCCGGGCTTGACCCCGGCCATCCACGCCTTCCTGCTCGGGCCTCAAGACGTGGATGCCCGGATCAAGTCCGGGCACGACGATCACCAAAACCGAAAGCCAATCGATGGATTCCCTCACTCCCGCCGATCCGGTCACGCCCGCACCGGTCATCCCTGCCCAACGCCCGCCACGCATCTGGAAGTTCTGGGGCACGTTGCTGTGGGGCCTGTTCGTCTTTGCCGCGATGTTTGTCGGACAACTCGCGGTCATCCTTTGGTTCCTTTTGCGGCAGGATGGGCCGCTCGATGTCGCCGCCATGATCCATGTCGTCGGCGGCGGCCTGACGATTTCGCTCTCCGTGATCACCGGCTTGCCCGCCGTTCTCTCGGCACTTTGGGTTGCGACCCGCATCTCCGGCACGCCGTTTGCCGATTATCTCGCGCTGCGCGGGACCTCGTGGCGCAGCCTGCTGTTCGGCGCGATCGCGCTATTCATCCTGGTGATGGGCTGGGACATGATATCGCGGGCGACCGGCCGCGCGGTCGAGCCCGGTTTCATGGGCGATGTGCTGAAATCGGCGCGTGCCGCCGGCGCGCTGTGGCTGTTGCTGATCGCCTTCTGCGTCGCGGCGCCAGTGTCGGAGGAATTATTCGCGCGCGGCTTTCTCTATCGCGGCTGGTCGGAGTCGTTTCTCAAAGCCCCAGGCGCCATCGTGCTGTCGTCGCTGGTGTGGACGGTGCTGCACCTGCAATATGACTGGTTCTTCCTCTGCGAAGTGTTCTCGATCGGATTGTTGTTCGGCTATCTCCGCTATCGCTTCAACTCGACCTGGCTGACGATCGTCCTGCACGGTTGCAATAATCTGGCCGCGGTGGTGCAGACGATCGTGCTGACAGGGCAGGGGTGAGAGGTCGCGCTGGCATGCCGGGGAGAGGATTGTGATGGCGCGGTGGATACCAGGTCCAGGTACGATCTATCGGACGCTGTTGGATCAAGCTATTCAAGTCTTCGGGATTCGCGACATTCCCGGTGACGATTCTTACACGTGCTACAGTTTTGGCCAATCCTGTCATGGTGCGTGGACGAACGGCGAATTTCATATCGCCGTGAATACACCCCAAGCTTACGGGCGACCTGAGTATCACTCCGGATTGTCCGATTGGTTGTCGTTAAACAAGCATTATTGGGGACGAACGACGGGATTTTTGCACGTCAGTCGCATCGTTCGAAACTCCGCGCCGCATTTGGCTTGGATAAGCCCGACTAGGATAGCGCACGGTTTCGGACTTTCGGTGTCGCCTATTGAAATCACTTCAGCGCTGATGGAGTTGGAGACGCTGACCTCAGCAAACGAATGGCTTTCCCCACATTTGCGACATGACGGCGGTTTCGGTTTTGTTTCCACAGCAATGTCCGACCCGCGAGCCGTAAGGCTCGTTTCGCTCTTCCGAAACACGAAATCCCATATCATCGTCGGCGAAGCTTCAACCCTATTTGGGATAGGTATTTTCGCGCGCCCACGCGGTTTTGTGTCTGAGTTGTCTTCCACAGTCTTGATGATGTCGGAGGGGGAGCGCTTCGAAACCTTTGGTTATGAATTCGCGTTAGCCGGCGAGAACAGTTACGACTTCTCGCTCGCTTAGGAAGCGTCGCGTCAGCGACTTCAGCGCTTGCCGCGTAAATGCGCCAGCCGGTCCAGCGCGCCCTGCAGGATGAAGATCGCGGCGTGCTCGTCGATCACCTCGGCGCGGCGGGCGCGGCTCATGTCCATGCCGATCAATTCGCGCTCGACGGCGACCGTGGAGAGCCGCTCGTCCCACAGCGCAATCGGCAGATCGGTGAGTTTTGCAAGATTGCGGGCGAAGGCGCGGGTGGATTGCGCGCGCGGACCCTCGCTGGCGTCCATGTTGACGGGCAGGCCAAGTACAAAACCCACCGCGTTGCGCTCGCCTGATATCGCCAGCAGCCGCGCCGCGTCGGCCTTGAACGCCTTGCGCTGGATGGTTTCGACGCCGGTCGCAAGCCGGCGATCGGGATCTGATACCGCGACCCCGATGGTCTTGGTGCCCAAATCGAGCCCGACCAGCGCGCCTCGCGCGGGCCAGTGCGCGACGGCGTCGATCAAGGGTAATATGAGAGCCGGCATGGTGTTCGCATAACACGCGGCAAGCTTGGCGGGAAAGGTTGGGGAATGGACCGGCTGACATTATTCGGATTGTTCGCGGTCACGTTGATGCTCGTGACTTACGCGCTGGAGGAGCGCAGCCGCTGGTACATCCTGGCGTTCGCGGTCGCCTGTGCGCTGGGCTCGATTTACGGATTCCTGCAGGGCGCCTGGCCGTTCGGGCTGGTCGAGGCGGTCTGGGCGGTGGTGGCGCTGCGGCGCTGGAGCGTCAGGCGGGGCGTGAATGCATAGCTTGGCTGGCCCCTCGGTGCTAATCTGGTTCAGGCTCCAGGCAACGAAGCCCGTGCCAATTCCCCTTGCACCTGAATGAGCAGACCATGTGGCCGGACCGCCGACTCCTCAACCTTTTCAAGACCGAACTTCCCATCGTGCTGGCGCCGATGGCCGGCGTCATGGATGCCGAGCTCGTGATCGCGGCGGCGCAGGGCGGGGCGCTCGGCTCGCTGCCCTGCGCGCTGCTGTCGGTGGAGAAGGCGCGCGAGCAGGTCAATATCATCCGCCAGCGCGTGTCAGCGCCGGTCAATATGAACTTCTTCTGCCACAAGGGCGTCGACCCCGACCCGAAGCGCGAGGCCGGCTGGAAGCAGCGGCTCCGAACTTACTATGACGAACACGGGGTCGATCCTGCGGCGCCGGTCAACGCCGCCAACCGCGCGCCGTTCGATGCCGCGATGTGCGAGCTTGTCGAGGAATTGAAGCCTGAAGTCGTCAGCTTCCATTTTGGGCTGCCGGACCAGGCGCTCTTGAACCGCGTCAAGGCGGCCGGCTGCATCGTGATCTCGTCGGCGACCATCGTGAAGGAAGCGATCTGGCTCGAGGAGAACGGTGTCGACGCCATCATCGCCCAAGGAGCGGAAGCCGGCGGACATCGCGGCATGTTCCTGACCGCGGACATCGCCGAGCAGCCCGGTACGTTCGCGCTGGTGCCACAGGTGGTCGATGCCGTAAGGGTTCCCGTGATCGCGGCCGGCGGTATTGCGGACGGGCGGGGGATCGCGGCCGCCTTCGCGCTGGGCGCGGCCGGCGTCCAGATCGGCACCGCCTATCTGCGCTGTCCGGAATCCAAGGTGACCGCGCCGGCGCGCACGGCGCTGGCACAGGCGCGGGATGATTCCACCGTCATCACCAATGTCATGACCGGACGGCCGGCACGCGGGGTCGCCAACCGGGTGATGCGCGAGGTCGGCCCGATTTCGCCGGATGCGCCGGCCTTTCCCCATGCCGCGACGGGGTTGGCACCCCTGAAAGCGGCTGCCGAAAAACTCGGCAAGGTCGATTTCACCAATCTCTGGGCAGGGCAGGCGGTGCGGCTCGGCCGCGAGATGCCGGCAGCCGAGCTGACCCGGGCATTGGCCGGCGCCGCACTGGCGCGATTGAGCCAGATGGCGCGCTAGCAGGGCTATCCTGCGGTTGCGGCGCAAAAGCCCGGTCTGCTATACGGCGGGCACAATTTCCCGCCGCAAAGGCCTATATAATGTCCGTCGATGCCGACACCGTTCGCCGTATCGCCCATCTGGCGCGGATTGCGGTCGCTGAAAATGAGGTTCCGCACCTCGCGGGCGAATTGAACGCGATGCTCGCCTTTGTCGAGCTATTGTCGGAGGTCAATGTCGAGGGCGTCGAGCCGATGACGTCGGTCACGCCGATGGAAATGAAGAAACGCCCGGACGTGGTCACGGATGGCGGCGTCCCTGAGGATATCGTCAGGAACGCGCCGGCCACCGAAGACCATTTTTTTCTGGTGCCGAAAGTCGTCGAATAACATAGCGTTTTCAAGCGAAGTGGATTCCGGTTCGCGTGAAGAAAACGCGTCAAACAAAAGAGTTTTGAAATCCGATGTGTCTGCTCTGCGACGATGAAAAGGCCTACCAGGCCTATATGAACTATCTCGACGCGATGGAGCGCCAGGGCAAGGCTGCCGATCCCGACAAGGCGATCGATGCCGTGCTCGACGCGCTCGAGGCAGCGAACAAGGCGAACCCCAGTCAGTTGCGAGATGATCCCGCCAACGACAAGACACTGTCTCCATTCTTCTGCAGCCCGGTTGATAAATGACCGATTTGACATCGCTAACGCTCGCCGAGGCTCGGGAGGGCCTCGCGAACAAGACTTTTACCTCGCTTGAACTGACGGACGCGCATCTCAAGGCGATCGAACAGGCGCGCGTGCTCAACGCCTTTGTGCTGGAAACGCCGGATCAGGCGCGCGCCATGGCGCGCGAGGCCGACGCCAAGATCCAAAAGGGCGGGGGCGGTCCGCTCGCCGGCATTCCGCTCGGCATCAAGGATCTGTTTGCGACCAAGGATGTTCGCACCACCGCGTGCTCAAAAATCCTCGGGAATTTCGTGCCTCCTTACGAATCCACCATCACCTCGCAGCTCTGGCGCGACGGCGCGGTCATGCTCGGCAAGCTCAACAATGACGAGTTCGCGATGGGCTCGTCGAACGAGACGTCGTGCTTCGGCCCTGTCGTCAATCCGTGGCGGCGCGACGGCGCCAATACCACGCTGGTGCCCGGCGGCTCCTCCGGCGGCTCGGCGGCGGCGGTGGCGGCGTTGTTGTGCATGGGCGCGACTGCGACCGATACCGGCGGCTCGATCCGCCAGCCGGCGGCGTTCACCGCCACTGTGGGCTTAAAGCCGACCTATGGCCGCTGCTCGCGCTGGGGCGTCGTGGCGTTCGCGTCCTCGCTCGATCAGGCCGGCCCGATCGCGCGCTCGGTGCGGGATGCGGCGATCCTGATGCGTTCGATGGCGGGACACGACCCCAAGGACACCACCTCGGTCGATGTTTCCGTGCCGGATTACGAGACGGCGATCGGAAAGTCCGTGAGGGGGATGAAGATCGGCATCCCCAAAGAGTACCGCCTCGACGGGATGCCCGAGGAAATCGAAAAACTGTGGAGCGAGGGCGCGGCCTGGCTGAAGGCGGCCGGCGCCGAACTCGTCGAAATATCGCTACCCCACACAAAATACGCTTTGCCGGCGTATTACATCGTCGCGCCGGCGGAGGCCTCGTCGAATCTGGCGCGTTACGACGGCGTACGCTACGGCCTGCGCGTGCCCGGCCGTTCGATCGGCGAGATGTACGAGGACACCCGCGCCGAAGGTTTTGGGGCCGAAGTCCGCCGCCGCGTCATGATCGGCACCTACGTGCTCTCGGCCGGCTATTACGACGCGTATTATCTGCGCGCGCAAAAGGTCCGCACCCTGATCAAAAAGGATTTCGAGGACTGCTTTGCCAAAGGCGTGAACGCGATCCTGACGCCGGCGACGCCGTCGGCGGCGTTCGGCATTGGCGAAAAGGGCGCCGATCCCGTGGAAATGTATCTCAACGACATCTTTACGGTGACGGTGAACATGGCGGGACTGCCCGGCATCGCCGTTCCTGCCGGCAAGGACGCGCAGGGCCTGCCGCTCGGTCTGCAATTGATTGGGCGTCCGTTCGACGAGGAGACGCTGTTCTCGCTCGGTGAGGTGGTCGAGCAGGCGGCGGGACGCTTTACGCCAGCGAGGTGGTGGTGACGATGGCGGAGTTCAAAGTGACACTTTCCGGCGCAGCACCTGCGAAAGGTCTCGACGCGCCGCTGGCCGCGCTGTGGTGGGCCGCCAAGGGCAATTGGGACGAGGCGCACAAGATCGTCCAGGATGAGGAAACGGCTGACGCGGCCTGGGTCCATGCCTATCTGCACCGCGTCGAGGGCGACCTCGGCAATGCCGGTTATTGGTACCGGCGGGCGGCAAAGCCGGCAGCGACCGGTTCGCTCGAGACCGAATGGGACCAGATGGTTGCGAAGCTGCTTGAGGGTCGAGCATGAGTGCAGCGAACGGCAAATTGATCAAAGGCTCAACCGGCGATTGGGAAATGGTGATCGGGCTGGAAGTCCACGCCCAGGTCACATCGAACTCAAAACTGTTTTCCGGCGCCTCGACCGAATTTGGCGGCGAGCCGAACAGCCATGTCTCGCTGGTCGATGCAGCGATGCCGGGCATGCTGCCGGTGATCAACGAATTCTGCGTCGCGCAGGCGGTCCGCACCGGGCTCGGGCTGAACGCGCAGATCAATCTGCGCTCGGTGTTCGACCGCAAGAACTATTTCTATCCGGATTCGCCGCAAGGCTACCAGATCAGCCAGTACAAGTCGCCGATCGTGGGCGAGGGCGAAGTGGTCGTCGAACTGGCCGATGGCGAGAGCGCCACGATAGGCATCGAGCGATTGCACCTGGAGCAGGACGCCGGCAAATTGCTGCACGACCGCAGCCCGGCGCTATCCTGTGTCGACCTCAACCGCTCCGGCGTCGCCCTGATGGAGATCGTTTCCAAGCCGGACATCCGCACCTCCGAGCAGGCCAAGGCCTATGTGACAAAGCTGCGCTCGATCCTGCGTTATCTCGGCACCTGCGACGGCGACATGGAGAAGGGAAGTCTGCGCGCCGACGTCAATGTCAGCGTGCGCAAGCCGGGTGGACCGCTCGGCACCCGCTGCGAAATCAAGAACATGAACTCGATCAACTTTATTGGCCAGGCGATCGAGTACGAGGCGCGGCGCCAGATCGAAATCCTGGAGGACGGCGGCGCCATCGACCAGGAAACCCGGCTGTTCGATCCCAACAAGGGCGAGACCCGCTCGATGCGCTCCAAGGAAGAGGCGCACGACTACCGCTATTTCCCGGATCCCGACCTTCTGCCGCTGGAATTCAGCGAGGCCTTTGTCGCCGAGTTGAAGGCCAACCTGCCGGAATTGCCGGACCAGAAGAAGTCGCGCTTTATCGCCGATTTCGGCCTCTCGCCCTATGATGCGAGCGTGCTGGTCGCCGAGCGCGAGAGTGCTGACTTCTATGAAACGGTGCTGACAAAACTCGCGCACAAGGCCCGCGACGGCAAGCTTGCTGCCAATTGGGTGATCAACGAGCTGTTCGGGCGGCTCAACAAGGAAGGCCGCGACATCTCAGGCTCACCGGTGTCGGCCGAGCAGCTTGGAGCCATCGTCGACCTGATCGGCGAGGGCACCATCTCCGGCAAAATTGCAAAAGACCTGTTTGAGATCGTCTGGAGCGAGGGCGGCGACCCTCGCGCGCTGGTCGAGACGCGCGGCATGAAGCAGGTCACGGACTTGGGTGCGATTGAGAAGGTCGTCGACGACATCATCGCCGCCAACCCGGACAAGGTGGCGCAGGCCAAGGCCAAGCCGGCGGCGGTGCAATGGTTCGTCGGCCAGGTGATGAAGTCGTCCGGCGGCAAGGCCAACCCGCAAGCCGTCAACGATCTTTTGAAGTCGAAGCTCGCGCTCTGAACGGCGCGCGGCGACGGCGCTCGCATCGTGCGGGATCACGCGCCTGCCAATCATTCATCATGAGCGGCGGCGGATCGCGCCAAGGCGAGGCGGCCCAGTTGCGAATCAGCCGCGCGCGATTCGCGCAAAAAACCGGTTTTGGCGAGCGTCGATGAGGCGCAAAGGCATCGAGCGCAAAAATTTTTTTATTGCCAAAAATCGCGACTCAGAGTCCACGCGGCGCGCTTTCGGCGGGCCGTACAGCGGTGCGATGCTGTCGATCGCTTCTTGACGGCGTGATGCGATAACAACAAAAACACCTGCGAGACAAGCATTTCTTGCAACATCGGCAATCCCGAGCATCGGCTTTTCGCACGCGTTCGGCGTCGTTGCGTCAATGCTTTGCGGTATTGTCGATCGATGCGCCGCGCACGCTCCGGCTTTCGTGCGTCAACACTTCCTTAAGCAGGACGCTGTTTTTTTGCATGTGTTGGTGTATTCGGGATGGTGTGCATTTCGATTCCCGAGTGCACGCAGCGATAAAGCCATCTCACTACATTAGGAGGGCAACATGGCCAAGAAAGCTAAGAAGGCAAAGAAGGCGAAGAGCGCAGTGAAGAAGACTGCGAAGAAGACCCGCAAGGTCGCGAAGAAGAAGAAGTAACTTCGCTTCGAATAAATTGCCGGCGGCTTGACGCCGGCACGTCACACGAGCCTTCAGGATAGTTTGCTTTTCAACAGGCTGATCTGGATAGGCGGCTCTGGTCGACGAAAGAGGGTGTCGGCGAGACATCAGGTCAAACGGCTGGATCGTATTTCGGCAAGGGTTCGCTCTTTCGAAAACCGGTCCCGCAGAAGAAACGAGTTTTCTTCGTTCGGTGCGGATCCCTCAAAGGTCCGCAATTTCACCAGCGCTCTTGTGCGCCAGTGGGATCTGGTCCTGACGTGTTCGCCGACGCCCTCGTTCCCTCGGGGACGGGTTCGTCCCAAAAGCCGGCGTGGCTGGTGCTACCGCCTGGCGCACCAATCTCTCGAAATTCTCCGAAATGATTGTCCTGATCAGTCGCGGCCTGATGGCCGGGGCTTCTTATGCGCGAGCTTTTGGCGGGCTGCGCCTGCAACCTCAGTTGTCATCACCCGCGAAAGCGGGTGATCCAGTACGCCGCGGCCTCTCAATTGATCACCAGCGCCTCTGGAATACTGGGTCGCCCGGTCAAGCCGGGCGATGACACCGTTGGTGGGGTGAACGCAGCAGGGACACGACACTGCCTTGCCGCAATGGTTATCGTTTCGCGAAACCGCAGGGTAAACCGAATTTCGCAAACGCGCTAAAACCAACGCGCGGCAGGCACTTCTGCGATTTCCCGGCGATTGACGCCCGCGCCACGTTTACATCCCGTTCATCGCGATACTTAAACTGCCCTTCAAATTTGATCGGCCATGATCATCCCAACAAGCCGGCAAACGGCGTGGAGAATAACGGGACGTTAGACAAGTGGACAGGGGCCGCGCTCGGGACGCGTGAGGCGCGGCAAAAAACAAAAAGGGGTTTTCGATGTTTCAGGGACACTTCGATCTGGATACGGCAACGGCGGTTGAGGCGAGCGCCATTCCGGACCTGCTGTTCGAGCGCGGACTTTATTGGGCGAGCGGCCGTTCCGGCGTCGTCAATCTCGTCGCCGCCCATAAATGGTTCAACCTCGCCGCGCTGAAGGGCCGCACCGATGCCATCCCGATGCGCCGCGAGGTCGCCGAGCTGATGTCGGACGTCGAGATCGCCACCGCCCAGCGCGAAGCGAGAGCCTGGATCACGGCGCGCTGAGCTTACCGCGAGGGCCAGGTCCAGTTCGGCGGTTCACCGTCCCTGACGACGGTTTCGCCGAGATCTTTCTCCAGGACGATCTCGCTGCTGTCGTCCGCCGCGCCGAGCGCGGCGACCAGCGTCTGGGCATGCGAGACCACAATCACCTGCGACCGCTTCGATGCCTGTGCGATCAGCCGCGCCAGCGGCGGCAACAGGTCCGGATGCAGGCTGGTTTCGGGTTCGTTGAGGATCATCAGCGTCGGCGGCCGGGGCGAGAGCAGGGCAGCGACCAGCAGAAGGTAGCGCAGCGTACCATCGGACAATTCGGAGGCCTTCAGCGGCCGAAGCAGGCCATGCTGGCGCATCTCGACCTCTAAATATCCGTCCGCGCCGGTCACGACGACACGCGCGCCGGGGAATGCATCGGCGACCGCGGCATCCATATCGTCGCCGGCGCCGATTCCGCGGATGGTTTCCACGGCTGCGGCCAAATCCGATCCATCGCTCGCCATGATCGGTGTGTAGGTGCCGACCTGGGGCTTGCGCGAAGGCGCGTCCCGGTCGGTGCGCAAATGATCGTAAAACCGCCAGTCCCTCATCCGCTCCCGCAGCAGCAGCAGTTCCAGGGCTTCGCGGGGGTCGCTGCAATGGGTCATCATGCTGTCGAACTGAGCGAGCTGCTGGAACGCCTTCCGCCATTCGCCATTGCTATCTCGAATGCGCACATAGGGGCCTTTGCGAATGGCAAATTCGTTGGCCCGACCCAGTCGTTCGCCGGTCCAAAGGCTCTCCACTTTGATGGCCGGATCGTTTGAGAATATTGAATCCTGGGGCAGTCCGAGATCGATGGCATAACCATAGTCCTCGCCCGAGAATCCGAGCTTCAGGCTGATCGGATTCTTGCGCACCACACCCTGGACGGGTTGCGCGCCGGCCTTCATCGCCCGCGAAAATGCTTCCGGGCCGGCCCACAAGGTCGATTGCAACCCGCCCTCGGCGGCCAATGATTGAATGATCCGGCCTTGCGCGATGTCGGCCAATAATTTCAGCGCGCGATAAAGACTGGACTTGCCGCTGCCATTGGCGCCGGTCACGACATTGAGCGCGCCGAGCGTCACCCTGATGTCGCGCAGGGATCGATAGCCGGAGATGGCGAGTCTGGTGATCATCACGGCATTCGTTGTACCAGCAATGCCGCGATCGGCGGAATCACCTCGTGTCGCCTCGCTACCACAGGCGCTTGCCGGCAAATGCGTTGCCGGAGCCGGATTTCAGATAGCGCTTCGAAGGAAGCTGCCTTGCTCTCATCGGAGAAAGCCACACAAGTCACGAGGCGCCAAGGCGCGTACTTTGAAGTATGTGGAGATTTTCCGGAATTGTGCCCAGTCAAGCGTCGCTTCAGATCGGTAGTTGCGCCGATGTAGCGTTGACCTTTAACGGCGTCACTTTCCAGCAGATAGACATACCGCACGAGACGGCCGTCCTTCGCCAAGGCTTCGGAGGGCATCCTGCATCGCGCGAGAGAGGGTGCCAAGTGCTATGCAAAGGCAGAGTACACGTTCGATATAGTTCGCAGAACTATCTCGCCGCGTTCAATTCGCCCGGCGTTGGCTTGGCGCTGGCAAGAAAAACCCCCGGCAGTTTCTTGCCGGGGATTCTTTTAGAGCGTTCTCAGACGATCGGGATCAGAAGTTGCGCTGAACGCGGACGTTGAACGACGCCGTGTCCTGGTTGTGGTAGGTCCAGGCCTGGATCGGCTGCGGAGCGCCGGGAGTGAGCACCGCGGTCCCGGAGAAGCCCGTCTGCAAGTGAGTCCAGATCGCTTCGGCCGAGAACGTCAGGTTCTTGACGGGAGTCCACCGGGTAACCGCACCGAGCATCGAGATAGTGTAGTTGGGATTGCAGGAGTAGGTCACGCCCTGACCCGGAACAGCCAATGCGTAGGTTGCGCAGTATTCGGCCCGAGCCGTGCCGTCATACCGCACCCAGCCAGCACCGCCGAACAAGCTGCTCGACCAGTAGGGATCCCAGTTGTGGTTGAACGCACCGCGGACGCCATAGGCCTCGGTCAGGTGGATCGAACCGTCACCACCGAACGCCGTCGGAAGGTAAACACCGTCCGTGGTTGCACCAAACCCAAGGCTGCCATTGGGGCCGAACTGACCCGGGACACCACCGAGCATCAGGAAGCTCGGTGAACCACCCGAGGTGGAGATCACGTTCTTCGTGTCACCCTTCGACCAGCTCGTATCGAACTTGATGTCGTCGCCGGGGCCGGTCGGGATGTTCTTGATCTGCAACGCAACCATCACCGAACCACCAACCTTCGAGTCGGGATGACCCGACAGGATGGAGTCGGTAGCAGCAGTCGCGCCCGCGACACCAACACCGCCTGCGCCCAAGACGTTGTACGAAGCATTCACGTCATGCACTTCGCCCGAAACCTGGAACAGACCCCAAGCCTGGTCGACACGGATGTTGCCGACGAGATCCGGCAACTTAAAGCCGCCGTAGGCACTGGTGCCAAGACCAGCCGGGCTGACGCCAAGCGACAGGTTGTACAGCGAAGTGCGGTTGAACACGGTCGGATCATCGAGGCCGATGCTGCCGGACACGCCGTTGCCGAACTGAGCGGTATACTGGATGTTGTTCACGCCGGTGACGGAGTCTTCGCCGCCGATCAGGAACGAGGTGTTGTTGCCCGGATAGCCGTTCCACGGCGACGCATAGGCCGAGGACGACTTACCGAACGTGAAGCCTGCGAACTGCAGGAACACATACTCAACCGCCACATAGCCGCCGCCCACGCTCGAAAGCGTGGCATTGTTCAAGCCGCCAAGAGTGCTCGGCGGCGCAGCAATGACTGCCGGGTTGGTAGTGGTGAAGTTCTGGAACTGGAAGTCGCCTTGAGCGAAGGTGCGGACGACGCCGTATTCGGTGGCGGTACGGGTATCGACCGTCAGCGCCATACGGGAGCGGCTGTCAAAAATGTCATTGAAGCGATTGCCCTGACCGGAGTCGCCGCTCCAGGCTGGCGCATCGTAAACAGTGCTGCCGTTGAACGTGGTGTCGACGCGCAGATAACCACCCAGCTTGATGCAGGTGTCGGTGCCCGGAATGTAGAAGAAACCGGCACCATACAGGGAGCAGATCCTCACGTACTCGACCGCTTTG